>OKHO01000007.1_pt1 | contig 298869 bp, 274 predicted proteins | sample 1610931 | NCBI WGS metagenome assembly OKHO01 (sample SAMN04436698, study PRJEB24849) | human gut metagenome | biome: human gut; feature: NICU; material: stool | host: Homo sapiens | place: USA: Saint Louis, MO | collected 2010-08-01 | reverse complement strand
CTGAACTCAATTATTACCGTCTCCGAAGTGGAATCGACAAGATAACCGCGCAGGTCAACTACCTGCAGGAGTACATCAGGACGCAGTGCTTAAAATAATTTTAATTTCACTGAAATTTTATACGTGACTTTCAGGAAAATGCCTCGCAGATGCGGGGCATTTTTGTACAGGTATTTCACCGCGCACCGGAGCGCACTCAACCACGTCGAACCAAACCCTTTGGAATGAGCCTTTGAGTAGTCAGTTAGTGCTGGTGAGCCTTGACGGGCTGATCTCCTATGCAGCAAAGGTTCATCTCAAAGTAAGGCGAACGCTATGACAAACCAAGATTCTATAGACCTATCTGATCTTCGTGGAATGGTCAGTTTTCCAGACAAAAGGTAATCACCATAGTCGTATGGCTATGAATCTTGTTGCTGCAGATAAGCATTTTGTGATTGAAGTGGTCAAATCTCTCAAATGCAGTAAAATGCAGTGCGCTATAATTCAATAACGGAGGGAGTAAGGAGAAGTCATGAAAGATCAAGATGTTAGGTTCGCGGTGCATCATAAGCTTTTGAAAGAATCGCATTTAGATCCAGACTGCCTTGTGGTCGATGAATTTTCCATATCCCTTGGCGCCAGTAGAGCAGACATTGCTGTAATAAATGGTGTTATACACGGGTACGAGCTCAAAAGTGAATATGACTCTTTGGAGCGTTTGCCTCTTCAAATCAAGCATTATTCTTCTGTAATGGACAAGGTTACTCTTGTCGTAGCTGAGAAACACCTTGAGGGAGCATTAAAGTTAATCCCAGGTTGGTGGGGCGTTAAAACGGTTTCTGTTGGGCCAAAAGGCGCCATTCTTATAAAGCACATGCGTGGAGAAAAGCTTAATCGAAACCATGACACATTGATGCTCGCTCAATTGCTTTGGAAAGATGAATGTATCGACGTACTTGAACGATGGGGCTATTCCAAAGGAATCAAAAGCAAGCCCCGATTTGAGTTATGGAATATTATTGCGGAAAATATTCCAATAGCGAATCTCAGGCTTGAAGTCAGAACAGCCTTAAAGAAACGCGTAGGCTGGAAAGTTAAGGCTTGGCAGGCTGAGTCTGCGCCAACCAATAAAGCTGTCTCACGACTAACGTAATATGGTGCGTATGTGCAACTTTACGCCATTCTTTAGAGCCGCCAGATTTGTTAGCGCCTAATGATCTTTGGTAAATGTAATCATCCCCCCAACTAAATTTGGAGCCAAAGACTTGATACTCTGGCGAACTAACAAGGGTAGTACATAAGTTTTTAGTTTGGCCCCATCCATTTCCTTTAACTGCGGTACCTTTTACAAAGATCCATGAGGTATCGTTCGAATATCTCACTGAGACATACTGAGACATGAAGCGTGGGTCTACGCTCGTAATGGTAGAGCTAGCGGTGGGATAATCACTAAAACTTGGCGTTCTTCCATTGCTAAAATTCTGTACTACGTACATCCAAAGATCGTATTCATGGCGCGGAATATGATGAACTTGATGTTGCGGTATCCCTGCCTGTGATGCCGGGTATGCGGTTGAAGATAAAATCAAGTTTCTCCACGGAGCTTGGCCTGATAATGTGTTGACCATGCTTAATGCTTGTTGTTTTAAACTATCAGTTGCGTTTTGAATATCTCCAAAATCAATGATTACATCAATTAAACTAGGATGAATATTTAAGTGGTTAACCAGACTTGTGAATTGGTGCCATGTCTGGGGGGTGATAGATATAGCGAGCCCATTGATTAAGTTGCGTTGAACAGCATGTATATAGTTTGTTGAATATGCGGGAGAAACAACAGGGATAATTTCCTTACCATTTACTCTAGCATCTTGGATACACATATCTAGAGGATGATGGCGGCTCGAACCATGTTTATCTAAATATTTAACATCCAGCAAAACAGGACGATTGGCTTTCCAGGATGCCGCAAGGTTAATACCGAAGTCAGATAAGTAAGAACTCAAACTCTTCTTGTAGCATTCGTTTTCATAATCCCAGTCTATGTCTGGAATGGTAATGATCGGAGTAAAACCAGAGAGCGTAGTTTGATCTAAAAGCATCAGAGATTCATATTCAGCAGGCTTCCATTTCAGCTGTGGATAATATTGATGTTGACTCATTAAAACTCCTTAAAATCTTTACTTATCCTAAGTATAGTGTTATGGCGTAACGCCAATTCTTTTTATACACTTGAAAACATTGGGAAAAGTTGAGCTATATCTAAATTTACAAAATTGGATGTTATAGAAATCGAGGTTTCAACTAGGCATGGAACTGCAAAATTTTTAATGCCTGCACGCGAAAGTCGTTGGCGGGTCCTTTCCGGTGATCCAGACCGTTACGGGGCGGCGACCTCGCGGGTTTTCGCTATTTATGAAAATTTTCCGGTTTAAGGCGTTTCCGTTCTTCTTCGCCGTAACCTAATGTTTTTATTTAAAACACCCCCTGAAAAGAAAGGAAACGACAGGTGCTGAAAACGGGCTTTTTAGCCTCTGTCGTTTCCTTTCTCTGTTTTTGTCCGTGGAATGAACAATGGAAGTCAACAAAAAGCAGCTGGCTGACATTTTCGGTGCGAGTATCCGTACCATTCAGAACTGGCAGGAGCAGGGAATGCCCGTTCTGCGAGGTGGTGGGAAGGGTAATGAGGTGCTTTATGACTCTGCCGCCGTCATAAAATGGTATGCCGAAAGGGATGCTGAAATTGAGAACGAAAAGCTGCGCCGGGAGGTTGAAGAACTGCGGCAGGCCAGCGAGGCAGATCTCCAGCCAGGGACTATTGAGTACGAACGCCATCGACTTACGCGTGCGCAGGCCGACGCACAGGAACTGAAGAATGCCAGAGACTCCGCTGAAGTGGTGGAAACCGCATTCTGTACTTTCGTGTTGTCGCGGATCGCAGGTGAAATTGCCAGTATTCTCGACGGGATCCCCCTGTCGGTGCAGCGGCGTTTTCCGGAACTGGAAAACCGACATGTTGATTTCCTGAAACGGGATATCATCAAAGCCATGAACAAAGCAGCCGCGCTGGATGAACTGATACTGGGGTTGCTGAGTGAATATATCGAACAGTCAGGTTAACAGGCTGCGGCATTTTGTCCGCGCCGGGCTTCGCTCACTGTTCAGGCCGGAGCCACAGACCGCCGTTGAATGGGCGGATGCCAATTACTATCTCCCGAAAGAATCCGCATACCAGGAAGGGCGCTGGGAAACACTGCCCTTTCAGCGGGCCATCATGAATGCGATGGGCAGCGACTACATCCGCGAGGTGAATGTGGTGAAGTCTGCCCGTGTTGGTTATTCCAAAATGCTGTTGGGTGTTTATGCCTACTTCATAGAGCATAAGCAGCGCAACACACTTATCTGGTTGCCGACGGATGGTGATGCCGAGAACTTTATGAAAACCCACGTCGAGCCGACCATCCGTGATATTCCATCGCTGCTGGCGCTGGCTCCGTGGTATGGCAAAAAGCACCGGGATAACACGCTCACCATGAAGCGTTTCACCAATGGTCGTGGCTTCTGGTGCCTGGGCGGTAAAGCGGCAAAAAACTACCGTGAAAAGTCGGTGGATGTGGCGGGTTATGATGAACTTGCTGCCTTTGATGATGATATTGAACAGGAAGGCTCCCCGACGTTCCTGGGCGACAAGCGTATTGAAGGCTCGGTCTGGCCAAAGTCCATCCGTGGCTCGACGCCTAAAGTGAGAGGCACCTGCCAGATTGAGCGTGCTGCCAGTGAATCCCCGCATTTTATGCGTTTTCATGTTGCCTGCCCGCACTGCGGGGAGGAGCAGTATCTTAAATTTGGCGATAAAGAGACGCCGTTTGGCCTCAAATGGACGCCGGATGATCCCTCCAGCGTGTTTTATCTCTGCGAGCATAATGCCTGCGTCATCCGCCAGCAGGATCTGGACTTTACTGATGCCCGTTATATCTGCGAAAAGACCGGGATCTGGACCAGTGATGGCATTCTCTGGTTTTCGTCATCCGGTGAAGAGATTGAGCCGCCTGACAGTGTGACCTTTCACATCTGGACAGCGTACAGCCCGTTCACCACCTGGGTGCAGATTGTCAAAGACTGGATGAAAACGAAAGGGGATACGGGAAAACGTAAAACCTTCGTGAACACCACGCTCGGTGAGACGTGGGAGGCGAAAATCGGCGAACGTCCGGATGCTGAAGTGATGGCAGAACGGAAAGAGCATTATTCAGCGCCCGTTCCTGACCGTGTGGCTTACCTGACCGCCGGTATCGACTCCCAGCTGGATCGCTACGAAATGCGCGTATGGGGATGGGGGCCGGGTGAGGAAAGCTGGCTGATTGACCGGCAGATTATTATGGGCCGCCACGACGACGAGCAGACGCTGCTGCGTGTGGATGAGGCCATCAATAAAACCTACACCCGCCGGAATGGTGCAGAAATGTCGGTATCCCGTATCTGCTGGGATACTGGCGGGATTGACCCGACCATTGTGTATGAACGCTCGAAAAAACATGGGCTGTTCAGGGTGATCCCCATTAAAGGTGCATCCGTATACGGAAAGCCGGTGGCCAGCATGCCACGTAAGCGAAACAAAAACGGGGTTTACCTTACCGAAATCGGTACGGATACCGCGAAAGAGCAAATTTATAACCGCTTCACACTGACGCCGGAAGGGGATGAACCGCTTCCCGGTGCCGTTCACTTCCCGAATAACCCGGATATTTTTGATCTGACCGAAGCGCAGCAGCTGACTGCTGAAGAGCAGGTCGAAAAATGGGTGGATAGCAGGAAAAAAATACTGTGGGACAGCAAAAAGCGACGCAATGAGGCACTCGACTGCTTCGTTTATGCGCTGGCGGCGCTGCGCATCAGTATTTCCCGCTGGCAGCTGGATCTCAGTGCGCTGCTGGCGAGCCTGCAGGAAGAGGATGGTGCAGCAACCAACAAGAAAACACTGGCAGATTACGCCCGTGCCTTATCCGGAGAGGATGAATGACGCGACAGGAAGAACTTGCCGCTGCCCGTGCGGCACTGCATGACCTGATGACAGGAAAACGGGTGGCAACGGTACAGAAAGACGGACGGAGAGTGGAGTTTACGGCCACTTCCGTGTCTGACCTGAAAAAATACATTGCGGAGCTGGAAGTGCAGACCGGCATGACACAGCGACGCAGGGGACCTGCAGGATTTTATGTATGAAAACGTCCACCATTCCCACCCTTCTGGGGCCGGACGGCATGACATCACTGCGTGAATATGCCGGTTATCACGGCGGTGGCAGCGGATTTGGTGGGCAGTTGCGGGCGTGGAATCCACCGAGTGAAAGTGTGGATGCAGCCCTGCTGCCCAACTTTACCCGTGGCAATGCCCGCGCGGACGATCTGGTACGCAATAACGGCTATGCTGCCAACGCCATCCAGCTGCATCAGGATCATATCGTCGGGTCTTTTTTCCGGCTCAGTCATCGCCCAAGCTGGCGCTATCTGGGCATCGGGGAGGAAGAAGCCCGTGCCTTTTCCCGCGAGGTTGAAGCGGCATGGAAAGAGTTTGCCGAGGATGACTGCTGCTGCATTGACGTTGAGCGAAAACGCACGTTTACCATGATGATTCGGGAAGGTGTGGCCATGCACGCCTTTAACGGTGAACTGTTCGTTCAGGCCACCTGGGATACCAGTTCGTCGCGGCTTTTCCGGACACAGTTCCGGATGGTCAGCCCGAAGCGCATCAGCAACCCGAACAATACCGGCGACAGCCGGAACTGCCGTGCCGGTGTGCAGATTAATGACAGCGGTGCGGCGCTGGGATATTACGTCAGCGAGGACGGCTATCCTGGCTGGATGCCGCAGAAATGGACATGGATACCCCGTGAGTTACCCGGCGGGCGCGCCTCGTTCATTCACGTTTTTGAACCCGTGGAGGACGGGCAGACCCGCGGTGCAAATGTGTTTTACAGCGTGATGGAGCAGATGAAGATGCTCGACACGCTGCAGAACACGCAGCTGCAGAGCGCCATTGTGAAGGCGATGTATGCCGCCACCATTGAGAGTGAGCTGGATACGCAGTCAGCGATGGATTTTATTCTGGGCGCGAACAGTCAGGAGCAGCGGGAAAGGCTGACCGGCTGGATTGGTGAAATTGCCGCGTATTACGCCGCAGCACCGGTCCGTCTGGGAGGCGCAAAAGTGCCGCACCTGATGCCGGGTGACTCACTGAACCTGCAGACGGCTCAGGACACGGATAACGGCTACTCCGTGTTTGAGCAGTCACTGCTGCGGTATATCGCTGCCGGACTGGGTGTCTCGTATGAGCAGCTTTCCCGGAATTACGCCCAGATGAGCTACTCCACGGCACGGGCCAGCGCGAACGAGTCGTGGGCGCACTTTATGGGGCGGCGAAAATTCGTCGCATCCCGTCAGGCGAGCCAGATGTTTCTGTGCTGGCTGGAAGAGGCCATCGCCCGCCGCGTGGTGACGTTACCTTCAAAAGCGCGCTTCAGTTTTCAGGAAGCCCGCAGTGCCTGGGGGAACTGCGACTGGATAGGCTCCGGTCGTATGGCCATCGATGGTCTGAAAGAAGTTCAGGAAGCGGTGATGCTGATAGAAGCCGGGCTGAGTACCTACGAGAAAGAGTGTGCAAAACGCGGCGATGACTATCAGGAAATTTTTGCCCAGCAGGTCCGTGAAACGATGGAGCGTCGTGCAGCCGGTCTTAAACCACCCGCCTGGGCGGCTGCGGCATTTGAATCCGGGCTGCGACAATCAACAGAGGAGGAGAAGAGTGACAGCAGAGCTGCGTAATCTCCCGCATATTGCCAGCATGGCCTTTAATGAGCCGCTGATGCTTGAACCCGCCTATGCGCGGGTTTTCTTTTGTGCGCTTGCAGGCCAGCTTGGGATCAGCCGCCTGACGGATGCGGTGTCCGGCGACAGCCTGACTGCCCAGGAGGCACTCGCGACGCTGGCATTATCCGGTGATGATGACGGACCACGACAGGCCCGGAGTTATCAGGTCATGAACGGCATCGCCGTGCTGCCGGTGTCCGGCACGCTGGTCAGCCGGACGCGGGCGCTGCAGCTGTACTCGGGGATGACCGGTTACAACGGCATTATCGCCCGTCTGCAACAGGCTGCCAGCGACCCGATGGTGGACGGCATTCTGCTCGATATGGACACGCCAGGCGGAATGGTGGCGGGGGCATTTGACTGCGCTGACATCATCGCCCGTGTGCGTGACATAAAACCGGTATGGGCGCTGGCCAACGACATGAACTGCAGTGCAGGTCAGCTGCTTGCCAGTGCCGCCTCCCGGCGTCTGGTCACGCAGACCGCCCGGACAGGCTCCATCGGCGTCATGATGGCTCACAGTAATTACGGTGCTGTCCTGGAGAAACAGGGTGTGGAAATCACGCTGATTTACAGCGGCAGCCATAAGGTGGATGGCAATCCCTACAGCCATCTTCCGGATGACGTCCGGGAGACACTGCAGTCCCGGATGGACGCAACCCGCCAGATGTTTGCGCAGAAGGTGTCGGCATATACCGGCCTGTCTGTGCAGGCTGTGCTGGATACCGAGGCTGCAGTGTACAGCGGTCAGGAGGCCATTGATGCCGGACTGGCTGATGAACTTGTTAACAGCAGCGATGCGATCACCGTCATGCGTGATGCACTGGATGCACGTAAATCCCGTCTCTCAGGAGGGCGAATGACCAAAGAGACTCAATCAACAACTGTTTCAGCCACTGCTTCGCAGGCTGACATCACCACCGTGGAGCCTGCGAAGGAGGGCGAAAACGCCAGCGCGGCGCAGCCGGATGTGAACGCACAGATCACCGCAGCGGTTGCGGCAGAAAACAGCCGCATTATGGGGATCCTCAACTGTGAGGAGGCTCACGGACGCGAAGAACAGGCGCGCGTTCTGGCAGAAACCCCCGGAATGACCGTGGAAACGGCCCGCCGCATTCTGGCCGCAGCACCACAGAGTGCACAGGCGCGCAGTGACACTGCGCTGGATCGTCTGATGCAGGGTGCACCGGCACCGCTGGCTGCAGGTAACCTGGCATCTGATACCAATAAAGAATTACTTAATACACCTGAAGCTTTACCGGTATAAGAGGCAGTTATGGCGACAAAAGAAGAGTTTAACCATTACCAGCCGCTGGGTAACAGTGATCCGGCTCATACAGCAATTGCGCCTGGCGGATTGAGTGCGAAAACGCCTGCAATGACCCCACTGATGCTGGATGGCACTACCCGTAAGCTGGTTGTGTGGGATGGCACCACCGACGGTGCAGCCGTTGGCATTCTTGCGGTTGCTGCTGACCAGACCAGCACCACACTGACGTTCTACAAGTCCGGCTCGTTCCGTTATGAGGATGTGCTCTGGCCGGAGGCTGCCAGCGACGAGACGAAAAAACGGACCGCGTTTGCCGGAACGGCAATCAGCATCGTTTAATCTTCCCCTTCATCAACAAAGGCCGCCTGTGCGGCTTTTTTTATGGAAATAATTTATGTCTGTATATACAACTGCAGAATTACTGGCATCGACCCAGCATCACTTTAAGTTCGATCCGCTGTTTCTGCGCCTGTTTTTCCGTGAAACCTATCCTTTCACCACGGAAAAAGTCTATCTCTCACAAATTCCGGGACTGGTAAACATGGCGCTGTACGTTTCGCCGATTGTTTCCGGTGAGGTTATCCGATCCCGTGGCGGCTCCACCTCTGAATTTACGCCGGGTTATGTCAAACCCAAGCATGAGGTGAATCCGCAGATGACCCTGCGTCGCCTGCCGGATGAAGATCCGCAGAACCTGGCTGACCCGGCTTACCGTCGTCGCCGTATTATTCGGCAGAATATGCTGGATGAAAATCTGGCGATTGCCCAGGTCGAAGAGATGCAGGCAGTTTCTGCCGTGCTTAAGGGCAAATATACCATGACCGGTGAAGCCTTCGATCCGGTTGAGGTGGATATGGGCCGCAGTGAGGCGAATAACATCACGCAGTCCGGCGGCACGGAGTGGAGCAAGCGTGACAAGTCCACGTATGACCCGACCGACGATATCGAAGCCTACGCGCTGAACGCCAGCGGTGTGGTGAATATCATCGTGTTTGATCCGAAAGGCTGGGCGCTGTTCCGTTCCTTCAAAGCCGTCAAGGAGAAGCTGGATACCCGTCGCGGCTCTCATTCCGAGCTGGAGACAGCGGTAAAAGACCTGGGCAAAGCGGTGTCTTATAAGGGAATGTATGGCGATGTGGCCATCGTCGTGTATTCCGGACAGTACGTGGAAAACGGCGTCAAAAAGAACTTCCTGCCGGACAACACGATGGTGCTGGGGAACACTCAGGCACGCGGTCTGCGCACCTATGGTTGCATTCAGGATGCGGACGCACAGCGCGAAGGCATTAACGCCTCTGCCCGTTACCCGAAAAACTGGGTGACCACCGGCGACCCGGCGCGTGAGTTCACCATGATTCAGTCAGCACCGCTGATGCTGCTGGCTGACCCTGATGAGTTCGTGTCTGTACAACTGGCGTAATCATGGCCCTTCGGGGCCATTGTTTCTCTGTGGAGGAGTCCATGACGAAAGATGAACTGATTGCCCGTCTCCGCTCGCTGGGTGAACAACTGAACCGTGATATCAGCCTGACGGGGACGAAAGAAGAACTGGCGCTCCGTGTGGCAGAACTGGAAGAAGAGCTTGATGACACGGGCGACATTGCCGGTCAGGATATCCCTCTCAGCCCGGAAAATGTGCTGACCGGACATGAAAATGAGGTTGTATCAGCGCAGCCGGATACCGTGACTGATACGGCTGATCTGGTCACGGTTGTGGCACTGGTGACGCTGCATACTGATGCACTTCACGCCACGCGGGATGAGGCTGTGGCATTTGTGCTGCCGGGAACGGCGTTCCGTGTCTCTGCCGGTGTGGCAGCTGAAATGACAGAGCGCGGCCTGGCCAGAATACAATAACGGGAGGCGCTGTGGCTGATTTCGATAACCTGTTCGATGCTGCCATTGCCTGCGCCGATGAAACGATACGCGGGTACATGGGAACGTCAGCCACCATGACATCCGGTGAGCAGTCCGGTGCTGTGATACGTGGTGTTTTTGATGACCCTGAAAATATCAGCTATGCCGGACAGGGCGTGCGCGTTGAAGGCTCCAGCCCGTCCCTGTTTGTCCGGACTGATGATGTGCGGCAGCTGCGGCGCGGCGACACGCTGACCATCGGTGAGGAAAACTTCTGGATAGACCGGATTTCGCCGGATGATGGCGGAAGCTGTCATCTCTGGCTTGGGCGGGGCGTACCGCCTGCCGTTAACCGTCGCCGCTGAAAGGGGGATGTATGGCCATAAAAGGTCTTGAGCAGGCCGTTGAAAACCTCAGCCGTATCAGCAGAACGGCGGTGCCCGGTGCCGCCGCAATGGCCATTAACCGCGTTGCTTCATCCGCGATATCGCAGTCGGTGGCACAGGTTGCCCGTGAGACAAAGGTACGCCGGAAACTGGTAAAGGAAAGGGCCAGGCTGAAAAGGGCCACAGTCAAAAATCCGCAGGCCAGAATCAAAGTTAACCGGGGGGATTTGCCCGTAATCAGGCTGGGTAACGCGCGGGTTGTCCTGTCCCGACGCAGGCGTCGTAAAAAGGGGCAGCGTTCATCCCTGAAAGGTGGCGGCAGCGTGCTTGTGGTGGGAAACCGTCGTATTCCCGGCGCGTTTATTCAGCAACTGAAAAATGGCCGCTGGCATGTCATGCAGCGTGTGGCCGGGAAAAACCGTTACCCCATTGATGTGGTGAAAATTCCGATGGCGGTGCCGCTGACCACGGCGTTTAAACAGAATATTGAGCGGATACGGCGTGAGCGTCTTCCGAAAGAGCTGGGCTATGCGCTGCAGCATCAACTGAGGATGGTAATAAAGCGATGAAACATACTGAACTCCGTGCAGCCGTACTGGATGCACTGGAAAAACATGACACCGGGGCGACGCTTTTTGATGGTCGCCCCGCTGTTTTTGATGAGGCGGATTTTCCGGCAATTGCCGTTTATCTCACCGGCGCTGAATACACGGGCGAAGAGCTGGACAGCGATACCTGGCAGGCGGAGCTGCATATTGAAGTTTTCCTGCCTGCTCAGGTGCCGGATTCAGAGCTGGATTCGTGGATGGAGTCCCGGATTTATCCGGTGATGAGCGATATCCCGGCACTGTCAGATTTGATCACCAGTATGGTGGCCAGTGGCTATGACTACCGACGCGACGATGATGCGGGCCTGTGGAGTTCAGCCGATCTGACTTATGTCATTACCTATGAAATGTGAGGACGATATGCCTGTACCAAATCCTACAATGCCGGTGAAAGGTGCCGGGACCACACTGTGGGTTTATAAGGGGAACGGTGACCCTTATGCGAACCCGCTTTCAGACGTGGACTGGTCGCGTCTGGCAAAAGTTAAAGACCTGACGCCCGGCGAACTGACCGCTGAGTCCTATGACGACAGCTATCTCGATGATGAAGATGCGGACTGGACTGCGACCGGGCAGGGGCAGAAATCAGCCGGAGATACCAGCTTCACGCTGGCGTGGATGCCCGGAGAACAGGGGCAGCAGGCGCTGCTGGCGTGGTTTAATGAAGGTGATACCCGTGCCTATAAAATCCGCTTCCCGAACGGCACGGTCGATGTGTTCCGTGGCTGGGTCAGCAGTATCGGTAAAGCGGTGACGGCGAAGGAAGTGATCACCCGCACGGTGAAGGTCACCAATGTGGGACGCCCGTCGATGGCAGAAGATCGCAGCACGGTCACAGCGGCAACCGGCATGACCGTGACGCCTGCCAGCACCTCGGTGGTGAAAGGGCAGAGCACGACGCTGACCGTGGCATTCCAGCCGGAAGGCGCAACCGACAAGAGCTTCCGTGCGGTGTCTGCGGATAAAACAAAAGCCACCGTGTCGGTCAGTGGTATGACCATCACCGTGAACGGCGTTGCTGCAGGCAGGGTCAACATTCCGGTTGTATCCGGTAATGGTGAGTTTGCTGCGGTTGCAGAAATCACCGTCACCGCCAGTTAATCCGGAGAGTCAGCGATGTTCCTGAAAACCGAATCATTTGAACATAACGGCGTGACCGTCACGCTTTCTGAACTGTCAGCCCTGCAGCGTATTGAGCATCTTGCCCTGATGAAACGGCAGGAAGAACAGGCGGAGTCAGACAGCAACCGGCAGGTTACTGTGGAAGACGTCATCAGAACCGGCGCTTTTGTGGTGGCGATGTCCCTGTGGCATAACCATCCGAAGAAGACGCAGATGCCGTCCATGAATGAGGCCGTTAAACAGATTGAGCAGGAAGTGCTTACCACCTGGCCCACAGAGGCAATTTCTCATGCTGAAAACGTGGTGTACCGGCTGTCCGGTATGTCTGAGTTTGTGGTGAATAATGCCCCTGAACAGGCAGAGGACGCCGGGCCTGCAGAGCCTGTTTCTGCGGGAAAGTGTTCGACGGTGAGCTGAGTTTTGCCCTGAAACTGGCGCGTGAGATGGGGCGACCCGACTGGCGCGCCATGCTTGCCGGGATGTCATCCACGGAGTATGCCGACTGGCACCGCTTTTACAGTACCCACTATTTTCATGATGTTCTGCTGGATATGCACTTTTCCGGGCTGACGTACACCGTACTCAGCCTGTTTTTCAGCGATCCGGATATGCATCCGCTGGATTTCAGTCTGCTGAACCGGCGTGAGGCTGACGAAGAGCCTGAAGATGATGTGCTGATGCAGAAAGCGGCAGGGCTTGCCGGAGGCGTCCGCTTTGACCCGGACGGGAATGAAGTTATCCCCGCTTCCCCGGATGTGACGGGCATGACGGAGGATGACGTAATGCTGATGACAGTATCAGAAGGGATCGCAGGAGGAGTCCGGTATGGCTGAACCGGTAGGCGATCTGGTCGTTGATTTAAGTCTGGATGCGGCCAGATTTGACGAGCAGATGGCCAGAGTCAGGCGTCATTTTTCCGGTACGGAAACTGATGCGAAAAAAACAGCGGCAGTCGTTGAACAGTCGATGAACCGGCAGGCGCTGGCTGCACAGAAAGCGGGGATTTCCGTCGGGCAGTATAAAGCTGCCATGCGTATGCTGCCTGCGCAGTTCACCGACGTGGCCACGCAGCTTGCAGGCGGGCAAAGTCCGTGGCTGATCCTGCTGCAACAGGGTGGTCAGGTTAAGGACTCCTTCGGCGGGATGATCCCCATGTTCCGGGGGCTTGCCGGTGCGATCACCCTGCCGATGGTCGGGGCCACCTCGCTGGCGGTGGCGACCGGTGCGCTGGCGTATGCCTGGTATCAGGGTAACTCAACCCTGTCCGATTTCAACAAAACGCTGGTCCTTTCCGGTAATCAGTCGGGTCTGACGGCAGATCGTATGCTGGTCCTGTCCAGAGCCGGGCAGGCGGCAGGGCTGACGTTTAACCAGACCAGCGAGTCACTCAGTGCACTGGTTAAGGCGGGGGTAAGCGGTGAGGCTCAGATTGCGTCCATCAGCCAGAGTGTGGCGCGTTTCTCCTCTGCATCCGGCGTGGAGGTGGACAAGGTCGCTGAAGCCTTCGGGAAGCTGACCACTGACCCGACGTCGGGGCTGACGGCGATGGCGCGCCAGTTCCATAACGTGACGGCGGAGCAAATTGCGTATGTTGCTCAGTTGCAGCGTTCCGGCGATGAGGCCGGGGCATTGCAGGCAGCGAACGAGGCCGCAACGAAAGGGTTTGATGACCAGACCCGCCGCCTGAAAGAGAACATGGGCACGCTGGAGACCTGGGCAGACAGGACTGCGCGGGCATTCAAATCCATGTGGGATTCGGTGCTGGATATTGGTCGCCCGGACACAGCCCAGGAAATGCTGGAGAAAGCAGAAAAGGCTTTTGATGAGGCGGACAAAAAATGGCAGTGGTATCAGAGCCGGAGCCACCGGCGCGGTAAAACCTCAGCATTTCTTGCCAATCTCCGTGGAGCATGGGAGGACAGAGCGAATGCGCAACTTGGGCTTTCAGCCGCCACGTTGCAGGCCGTTCTGGAAAAGGCCAGAGAGATGGCAGCAAAGGACTGGGCCGACTCTGAGGCATCACGGCTGAAATATACCGAAGAGGCGCAGAAGGCTTACGAACGCCTGCAGACGCCGCTGGAGAAATATACCGCCCGTCAGGAAGAACTGAACAAGGCACTGAAGGACGGGAAAATCCTGCAGGCAGATTACAACACGCTGATGGCGGCGGCGAAAAAGGATTATGAAGCGACGCTGAAAAAGCCGAAACAGTCCGGCGTGAAGGTGTCTGCGGGCGATCGTCAGGAAGACAGTGCTCATGCTGCCCTTCTGACGCTTCAGGCAGAACTCCGGACGCTGGAGAAGCATGCCGGAGCGAATGAGAAAATCAGCCAGCAGCGCCGGGATTTGTGGAAGGCAGAAAGTCAGTTCGCGGTACTGGAGGAGGCCGCACAACGTCGCCAGCTGTCTGCACAGGAGAAATCCCTGCTGGCGCATAAAGATGAGACGCTGGAGTACAAACGCCAGCTGGCTGCACTTGGCGACAAGGTTACGTATCAGGAGCACCTGAACGCGCTGGCGCAGCAGGCGGATAAATTTGCACAGCAGCAACGGGCAAAACGGGCCGCCATTGATGCGAAAAGCCGGGGGCTGACTGACCGGCAGGCAGCGCGGGAAGCCACGGAACAGCGTCTGAAGGAGCAGTATGGCGATAATCCGCTGGCGCTGAATAACGTCATGTCAGAGCAGAAAAAGACCTGGGCAGCTGAAGACCAGCTTCGCGGGAGCTGGATGGCAGGCCTCAAGTCAGGCTGGAGTGAGTGGGAAGAGAGCGCCACGGACAGTATGTCGCAGGTTAAAAGTGCTGCCACGCAGACCTTTGATGGTATTGCGCAAAATATGGCGGCGATGCTGACCGGCAGTGAACAGAACTGGCGCAGCTTCACCCGTTCCGTGCTGTCCATGATGACAGAAATTCTGCTTAAGCAGGCAATGGTGGGAATTGTCGGGAGTATCGGCAGCGCCATTGGCGGTGCTGCCGGTGGTGGCGCATCAGCGTCAGGCGGTACAGCCATCCAGGCTGCTGCGGCGAAATTCCATTTTGCGACCGGAGGATTTACGGGAACCGGCGGCAAATATGAGCCAGCGGGGATTGTTCACCGTGGTGAATTTGTCTTCACGAAGGAGGCAACCAGCCGGATTGGCGTGGGAAATCTCTACCGGCTGATGCGCGGCTATGCCACCGGCGGTTATGTCGGTGGCACCGGAAGTCCGGCGCAAATGCGGCGTTCAGAGGGTATCAGGTTTGAGCAGAACAACAACGTGGTGATTCAGAACGACGGTACGAAGGGTCTGCCAGGTCCACAGATGATGAAGGCGGTGTATGACATGGCCCGCAAGGGTGCCCGTGATGAAATCCAGGCACAGATGCGCGATGGTGGTCTGTTCTCCGGAGGTGGACGATGAAAACCTTCCGCTGGAAAGTGAAACCCGGGATGGATGTGACATCGGCTCCTTCCGTCAGGGAGGTGCGCTTTGGTGATGGCTATTCCCAGCGTGCGCCTGCCGGGCTGAACGCTGACCTGAAAACGTACAGCGTGACGCTGTCTGTCTCCCGTGAGGAGGCCACGGCGCTGGAGTCGTTTCTGGCTGAGCACGGGGGCTGGAAGGCCTTTCTGTGGACGCCGCCTTATGGTTACAGGCAGATAAAGGTGACCTGCGCAAAATGGTCGTCGCAGGTCAGTATGTTGCGTGTTGAGTTCAGCGCAGAGTTTAAACAGGTGGTGAACTGATGCAGGATATCCGGCAGGAAACACTGAATGAATGCACCCGTGCGGAGCAGTCGGCCAGCGTGGTGCTCTGGGAAATCGATCTGACAGAGGTCGGTGGAGAACGTTATTTTTTCTGTAATGAGCAGAACGAAAAAGGTGAGCCGGTCACCTGGCAGGGGAGGCAGTATCAGGCGTATCCCATTCAGGGGAGTGGTTTTGAACTGAATGGCAAAGGCACCAGTACGCGCCCCACGCTGACGGTTTCTAACCTGTACGGTATGGTCACCGGGATGGCGGAAGATCTGCAGAGTCTGGTCGGCGGAACGGTGGTCAAGCGTAAGGTTTACGCCCGTTTTCTGGATGCGGTGAACTTCGTCAACGGAAACAGTGACGCCGATCCGGAGCAGGAGGTGATCAGCCGCTGGCGCATTGAGCAGTGCAGCGAACTGAGCGCGGTCAGTGCCTCTTTTGTACTGTCCACGCCGACGGAAACGGACGGCGCTGTTTTTCCGGGACGTATCATGCTGGCCAACACCTGCACCTGGACCTATCGCGGCGATGAGTGCGGTTATCACGGTCCGGCGGTCGCGGATGAATATGACCAGCCAACGTCCGATATCACGAAGGATAAATGCAGCAAATGCCTGAGCGGTTGTAAGTTCCGCAATAACGTCGGCAACTTTGGCGGCTTCCTTTCCATTAACAAACTTTCGCAGTAAATCCCATGACACAGACAGAATCAGCGATTCTGGCGCACGCCCGGCGATGTGCGCCAGCGGAGTCGTGCGGCTTCGTGGTAAGCACGCCGGAGGGGGAAAGATATTTCCCCTGCGTGAATATCTCCGGTGAGCCGGAGGCGTATTTCCGTATGTCGCCGGAAGACTGGCTGCAGGCAGAAATGCAGGGTGAGATTGTGGCGCTGGTCCACAGCCACCCCGGTGGTCTGCCCTGGCTGAGTGAGGCTGACCGGCGGCTGCAGGTGCAGAGTGATTTGCCGTGGTGGCTGGTCTGCCGGGGGGCGATTCATAAGTTCCGCTGTGTGCCGCATCTCACCGGGCGGCGCTTTGAGCACGGGGTGACGGACTGTTACACGCTGTTCCGGGATGCTTATCATCTGGCGGGGATTGAGATGCCGAATTTTCATCGCGGGGATGACTGGTGGCGTCACGGTCAGAATCTCTATCTGGATAATCTGGAGGCCACAGGGCTGTATCAGGTGCCGTTGTCAGCGGCGCAGCCGGGCGATGTGCTGCTGTGCTGTTTTGGTTCATCGGTGCCGAATCATGCCGCCATTTACTGTGGTGACGGCGAGCTGCTGCACCATATTCCTGAACAACTGAGCAAACGAGAGAGGTATACCGACAAATGGCAGCGACGCACACACTCCCTCTGGCGTCACCGGGCATGGCACGCATCTGCCTTTACGGGGATTTGCAACGATTTGGCCGCCGCATCGATCTTCGTGTGAAAACGGGGGCCGAAGCCATCCGGGCGCTGGCCACGCAGCTACCGGCGTTTCGTCAGAAACTGAATGACGGCTGGTATCAGGTACGGATTGCCGGGCGGGACGTCAGCACGTCCGGATTGACGGCGCAGTTACATGAGGTTCTGCCTGACGGCGCTGTGATTCATATTGTTCCCAGAGTCGCCGGGGCCAAGTCAGGGGGCGTATTCCAGATTGTTCTGGGGGCTGCCGCCATTGCCGGATCATTCTTTACTGCCGGAGCCACCCTTGCAGCATGGGGGGCAGCCATTGGGGCCGGTGGTATGAACGGTATCCTGTTTTCTCTCGGTGCCAGTATGGTACTTGGTGGTGTGGCGCAGATGCTGGCACCGAAAGCCAGAACTCCCCGTACACAGACAACGGATAACGGTAAGCAGAACACCTATTTCTCCTCACTGGATAACATGGTTGCCCAGGGCAATGTTCTGCCTGTTCTGTACGGTGAAATGCGCGTGGGGTCGCGGGTGGCTTCTCAGGAGATCAGCACGGCAGACGAGGGGGACGGTGGTCAGGTTGTGGTGATTGGTCGTTGATGAAAAACGTTTTATGTGAAACCGCCTCAGGGCGGTTTTGTCGTTTCTGGAGCGTGAGGAATGGGTAAAGGCAGCAGTAAGGGGCATACCCCGCGCGAAGCGAAGGACAACCTGAAATCATCCCAGATGCTGAGCGTGATAGACGCCATCAGCGAAGGGCCGGTTGAAGGTCCGGTGGATGGATTAAAAAGCGTGCTGCTGAACAGTACGCCGGTGCTGGACAGTGAGGGGAATACCAACATCTCCGGTGTCACGGTGGTGTTCCGGGCAGGTGAGCAGGAGCAGACTCCGCCGGAGGGATTTGAATCCTCCGGCTCCGAGACGGTGCTGGGTACGGAAGTGAAATATGACACGCCGATCACCCGGACCATCACGTCGGCAAACATCGACCGTCTGCGCTTTACCTTCGGTGTGCAGGCACTGGTGGAAACCACCTCAAAGGGTGACCGGAATCCGTCGGAAGTCCGCCTGCTGGTTCAGATACAGCGTAACGGTGGCTGGGTGACGGAAAAAGACATCACCATTAAGGGCAAAACCACCTCGCAGTACCTGGCCTCGGTGGTGGTGGATAACCTGCCGCCGCGCCCGTTTAATATCCGGATGCGCAGGATGACGCCGGACAGCACCACAGACCAGCTGCAGAACAAAACGCTCTGGTCGTCATACACCGAAATTATCGATGTGAAACAGTGCTACCCGAACACGGCACTGGTCGGCGTGCAGGTGGACTCGGAGCAGTTCGGCAGCCAGCAGGTGAGCCGTAATTATCATCTGCGCGGGCGCATTCTGCAGGTGCCGTCGAACTATAACCCGCAGACGCGGCAATACAGCGGTATCTGGGACGGAACGTTAAAACCGGCATACAGCAACAACATGGCCTGGTGTCTGTGGGATATGCTGACCCACCCGCGCTACGGCATGGGGAAACGTCTTGGTGCGGCAGATGTGGATAAATGGGCGCTGTATGTCATCGGCCAGAATTGCGACCAGTCAGTGCCGGACGGCTTTGGCGGCACGGAGCCGCGCATCACCTGTAATGCATACCTGACCACACAGCGCAAGGCGTGGGATGTGCTCAGTGATTTCTGCTCGGCGATGCGCTGTATGCCGGTATGGAACGGGCAGACGCTGACGTTCGTGCAGGACCGACCGTCGGATAAGGTGTGGACCTATAACCGCAGTAATGTGGTGATGCCGGATGATGGCGCGCCGTTCCGCTACAGCTTCAGCGCCCTGAAGGACCGCCATAATGCCGTTGAGGTGAACTGGATTGACCCGGATAACGGCTGGGAAACGGCAACAGAGCTTGTGGAGGACACGCAGGCCATTGCCCGTTACGGTCGTAACGTCACGAAGATGGATGCCTTTGGCTGTACCAGCCGGGGGCAGGCACACCGCGCCGGGCTGTGGCTGATTAAAACGGAACTGCTGGAAACGCAGACCGTGGATTTCAGCGTCGGCGCAGAAGGGCTTCGCCATGTACCGGGCGATGTTATTGAAATCTGTGATGATGACTATGCCGGTATCAGCACCGGTGGTCGTGTGCTGGCGGTGAACAGCCAGACCCGGACGCTGACGCTCGACCGTGAAATCACGCTGCCATCCTCCGGTACCACGCTGATAAGCCTGGTTGACGGAAGTGGCAATCCGGTCAGCGTGGAGGTTCAGTCCGTCACCGACGGCGTGAAGGTAAAAGTGAGCCGTGTTCCTGACGGTGTTGCTGAATACAGCGTATGGGGGCTGAAGCTGCCGACGCTGCGCCAGCGCCTGTTCCGCTGTGTGAGTATCCGGGAGAACGATGACGGTACGTATGCCATCACCGCCGTGCAGCATGTACCGGAAAAAGAAGCCATCGTGGATAACGGGGCGCACTTTGACGGCGACCAGAGCGGCACGGTGAATGGTGTCACGCCGCCAGCGGTGCAGCACCTGACCGCCGAAGTCACCGCAGACAGCGGGGAATATCAGGTGCTGGCGCGATGGGACACGCCGAAGGTGGTGAAGGGCGTGAGCTTCCTGCTTCGCCTTACCGTGGCAGCGGACGACGGCAGTGAGCGGCTGGTCAGCATGGCCCGGACGACGGAAACCACATACCGCTTCAGGCAACTGGCGCTGGGGAACTACAGGCTGACAGTCCGGGCGGTAAATGCGTGGGGGCAGCAGGGCGATCCGGCATCGGTATCGTTCCGGATTGCCGCACCGGCAGCGCCGTCGCAGATTGAGCTGACACCGGGGTATTTTCAGATAACCGCCACGCCGCATCTTGCGGTTTATGATCCGACGGTACAGTTTGAGTTCTGGTTCTCGGAAAAGCGGATTGCGGATATCAGGCAGGTTGAAACCACAGCACGCTATCTTGGCACGGCGCTGTACTGGATAGCCGCCAGTATCAATATCAAACCGGGCCATGATTATTATTTTTACATCCGCAGTGTGAACACCGTTGGCAAATCGGCATTTGTGGAGGCTGTTGGCCAGCCGAGTGATGATGCCTCCGGCTATCTGAATTTTTTCAAAGGAGAGATAGGGAAAACCCATCTGGCTCAGGAGTTGTGGACGCAGATTGATAACGGTCAGCTTGCGCCTGACCTGGCTGAAATCAGGACGTCCATTACGGGTGTCAGCAATGAAATCACGCAGACTGTCAATAAGAAACTGGAAGACCAGAGTGCAGCGATCCAGCAGATACAGAAGGTTCAGGTTGATACAAATAATAACCTGAACAGCATGTGGGCTGTGAAGCTGCAGCAGATGCAGGACGGACGCCTTTATATCGCGGGTATTGGTGCCGGTATTGAGAATACCCCTGACGGTATGCAGAGTCAGGTGCTGCTGGCGGCGGACAGGATTGCGATGATTAATCCTGCGAATGGCAATACAAAGCCGATGTTTGTTGGTCAGGGCGATCAGATATTTATGAATGAAGTGTTCCTGAAATATCTGACGGCTCCCACCATTACCAGCGGCGGTAATCCTCCGGCATTTTCCCTGACACCGGACGGGCGGCTGACGGCGAAAAATGCGGATATCAGCGGTAACGTGAACGCGAACTCCGGGACGCTCAACAATGTCACGATTAATCAGAACTGCCGGATTCTGGGAAAACTGTCAGCCAACCAGATTGAAGGCGATATTGTTAAAACGGTGGGAAAAGCCTTTCCGAGAAATAGCAGTTATGCCAGCGGTACAATAACGGTCACGGTGTACGATGACCAGGCTTTTGACCGTCAGATAGTAATCCCCCCCGTTCTGTTTCGCGGTGGTAAGCATGAAAACTTCAACAGCAACAACCAACAGTCATACTGGTATTCAACCTGTAAGCTGCAGGTGCTGAAGAACGGACAGGAAATCTTTCAGCAACCCGCGACGGATGTCAGCAGGGTATTTTCATCAGTCATTGATATGCCTGCCGGACACGGCCATGTCACCCTGACTTTCAATGTTTCTTCATATGGTGCTAATAACTGGACGCCAACGACCAGTATCAGCGACCTTCTTGTTGTTGTGATGAAGAAATCTACAGCCGGTATCAGTATCAGTTGAATTTTATAACCCAGATACGGGTGCCAGAAATGGCGCCTTTTTTATTTGTGGAGTGAATATGGCAGTACAGATTTCAGGCGTGCTGAAAGACGGTGCAGGAAAACCGATACAGAACTGCACCATTCAGCTCAAAGCAAAACGTAACAGCACCACGGTTGTGGTGAACACGGTGGCCTCAGAAAATCCGGATGAAGCCGGACGTTACAGCATGGATGTCGAGTATGGCCAGTACAGCGTTATCCTGCTGGTTGAAGGTTTTCCGCCTTCACATGCCGGGACCATCACCGTGTATGAGGATTCTAAGCCGGGGACGCTGAATGATTTTCTGGGTGCCATGACGGAAGAGGATGTCATGCCGGAGGCATTGCGTCGTTTTGAGGTAATGGTGGAGGATGTGGCACGCAACGCTGAAGCCGCCTCTCAGAGCGCAGCGGCAGCAAAGAAATCAGAAACAGCAGCGGCATCGTCCAGGAACGCGGCGAAAACATCAGAGACGAATGCAGGTAACAGCGCGAAAGCGGCAGCTTCTTCAAAAACAGCCGCACAAAACGCAGCAACAGCGGCAGAACGTTCAGAGACAAATGCCCGTGCGTCAGAAGAAGCCTCCGCAGACAGTGAAGAGGCTTCCCGCCGTAATGCAGAGTCAGCCGCTGAAAATGCCGGAGTCGCCACCACAAAAGCGCGGGAGGCTGCAGCAGACGCAACAAAGGCCGGGCAGAAAAAGGATGAGGCTCTGTCGGCAGCGACACGAGCTGAAAAGGCGGCAGACCGCGCAGAAGCCGCAGCGGAAGTGACTGCAGAGCCCTGTGCGAATATAGTGCCGCCGCTGCCTGATGTGTGGATACCGTTTAACGATTCACTGGATATGATTACGGGGTTTTCGCCATCATATAAAAAGATTGTTATTGGTGACGATGAAATAACAGTGCCAGGCGACAAGATTGTTAAGTTTAAACGAGCTTCAACAGCAACGTATATCAATAAGTCAGGCTCGTTTGTTGTGGCAGATGTTGATGAAGCCAGATTTGAAAAGTCTGGTTTACTGATAGAAGGGCAACGTACTAATAATTTCATTAACAGTAATGCACCAGAAGCATGGAACTTTAATAATAAACGTCTTGATGTAAACAGTAATCTCGATCCATTTGGATTCAGCTATGGTGTTCTGACGTATAAAGATTCACCTGATACCGGGCCTGTGACGCTCATTTCAACAGGAACAGGTCGGGTTATCTCTGTGGAAAATGGTGACTCTGTTACAATTTCTGCCCGATTCAAGGGAAACGGAATCAGGGCGAGAATGCGCATATCGAAGCTGAATGATGATGGCGCAGGGAATACTTTTATAGCAGATGCGCTTCTGGATTTGAGCAATCTGACATTAAAAAGTGATGTGCTTTCGTCATCTTTCGTAGTGGAAAACAGCGGATGGATATTCTTTCAGTCAACCTATAAATCTGATTCATCACAAAATATATATGCCCGAATAGAAATGTATCAACAGGAAGGCAATGAAATTAAGGTCGGTGACAGTATATCAATGGCAACGCCTCAGGTTGAGAAAGGAACTGCTGCATCATCATTCATCATAACAGGGGGAACACCGGCAACGCGAGCCAGTGATATTGTGACAATCCCATTAAATAAAAACTGGGTGCGAAGGCCACTGACAGTACTGACAGAGTGCAGTGTCTCATGGGACGTTATGCCAAATACCACGGGCGCAGAAAGGATATTAAATATTTCCACTACGGGAGACTCAACAGATATAGCTGACCAGAGTTATATGTATCTTGGTTTTATCTCAAAGGGCTCAAAAGCAATCATCACGAATGGAAAGGGAACTATGGCAGAGATAAAAAGTGACATTGCTGTTTCAGGGCGAAAAAACATTATTGGCGGAAGGTTTAAAGAAGACGGGAGTCTGTCTGTAGTGGTAAATGGAAATATCGGTGGTGCATCGGTTTCGCCTTATAATGATACAAGATATCTTAATGGTTTCATGAATATAGGGGGGCAATCCTCCACCGGAGACAGGCATTTATTTGGACATGTCAGAAATCTGCGAATCTGGCACAGGGAATTGAATGACAGGCAATTAAAAGAGGCCGTATGAAAGATTTAACTTTGAAGTTTCATGACAGACTGCAGTTTAAGGCCTTCCTGTCATCTCTTGGCTGGGCGGAAGATGAAGACCTCCAGAATAAACTGTTAGTTGATGAAATTGGTTTCACCTACACAGAAACAGGGGTAACTGAAGAGGGAGAACCTGTCTGTATCCGGAATGACGGTTATTTTGTCAACATTCGTATTCTTGATGACTTGTTTGATGTTTCTGTATTCTCTGATTATGTCGTGGAGCTGGAAACACCGCTTCGGGAATGGAGCTGAAAGGAGGAAATAATGGATATAAGCCCCTTACTTCATGCACTTTGTGCTGTGGCTGCGCAGATACTGGTTGGTCTTTTTACCGGAAACTGGGCTTACGGAGCGATAGCCGGTTGTACGTTCTTCATTGCGCGTGAACATACCCAGGCAGAATATCGCTGGATTGAAATGTTCGGGCATGGCAAGCGAATGAATATGCCGTGGTGGGGCGGTTTTGATCCGCGTGCTTGGGATGTGGCAAGCCTGATGGATTTTGCTGTGCCGGTGGTGGCGTGTCTGCTGGTCTGGCTGTTGGTTAATCGTGGGTGAAAAAAGGTGAGCTGTATATGCAACGGAGGAAGAAACCCCGTTGCTGGAAGCCAGGAAAAAGTATCGGGTGTTGCTGTCCTCGGATGTTGTGCTAATTGGGTGATAACAGATCCTGTGTATGGGAGTTTCCCTTTTTGCGTGCGTTGATGCTGGTAACGGCAAACGTCATGATGAACAAAACCGCGAATAAGACGACAATCGTCGGAGCTGGTGCGCTGTCGATAAAAAAGGACAACCAGACACCAGTCATTGACACTATTACCGATATGCCAGTCGCCAGTAGGAGCGCAATATGAAAGCGTTGTGTCAGGAGTACCGCAATGGCGCCAGGCGCAATGAGCAGAGAAATGGAGAGAATGATACCTACCGCTTTCAGCGTCGCCACAATGGTCAGAGAGACCATGCACAGCAGCCCATAATGCAGCCATCTCGTATGCAAACCGCTTACCTGCGCCTGTTGATAATCAAAGCTGAACAGCAAAAAATCCCGCCATTTTACGCTAATAACAAGTGTAACCAGCCCGGCAATAATCATCGTCTGGATTATATCGCCGATGGTTATCCCGAGCATGTCGCCGAAAAGAATATGGTCAAGATGTACGTCTGGTTTGACTGCAATATACAAGATCAGACCTGCGGCAAACATGCCAGAAAAAACAATCCCCATCACTGTATCTTGCTTGATTCGGCTGTTGTCTTTCAGGTATCCCGTCGCCACCGCGCAGAATACTCCGGCGACGAATGCCCCTGTAGCCAAAGGTAACCCCAGAATCCAGGCAAGCACGATGCCAGGAAAAACCGCATGACTCATCGCGTCACCCATCAGTGCCCAGCCTTTCAGGACCAGAAAGACCGACAGCAGCGCACAGGGTATGGAAACTACCAGTGAAATCAGCAGTGCGTGACTCATAAAGGTGAACTGCAGTGGCTCCAGTAATAATGCCATTATGAGCGATCCTCCAGCGCCTTATGCGCACGCCGACGATTTGCCAAAAGCCCATGGGTGGGCGCAAAGACAAATGCTAAAAGAAACAGCAGTGTCTGCGCCACCACGATGATTCCACCTGTCGCGCCGTCCAGAAAGTAACTGACCCACGCGCCGAGGAAACTGGTTACACTGCCAATAGTTACAGCAATCATGAGCAGGCGGGGAAAACGATCGGTTAACAACCATGCTGTTGCTCCGGGAGTCACCACCAGACAGATCACCAGAAAGGCACCAACCGTTTGCAGCGCCGCAACGGTCGAAACCGACAGCAGGGTGAAGAAGAGGAGTTTTAATCTGCCCGGATGCAATCCAATAGCACGGGCGTGATTCTCGTCGAAAAAGGTCACCATAAGATCTTTCCATTTGAAAAAAAGCACGATGATCGAGAGAATGCCAATGATAGTGAGTTGCAGGATATCCGCCGGATCGATTGCCAGAATATTGCCCAGGACGATGGTCTGAATGTTCACAGATGTCGGGTTCAATGACACCATAAACAGCCCCAGGCCAAAAAAGGACGAGAAGATCAGGCCTATGATGGCATCTTCTTTTAAGCGGGTGCGTTGGTTAAGAAACAGCATGCTGCCCGCAGCCAGTCCGCCGGAAAAGAAGGCCCCCAGAGAAAACGGAAGCCCCAGCATATATGCCCCCGCAACACCCGGGACAATAGAGTGCGACAACGCATCGCCAATCAGCGACCAGCCTTTTAGCATCAGATAGCATGACAGGAAAGCGCAGAGACCGCCGACCATCGCCGAGACCCACATCGCATTGAGCATATATTCATAGCTGAAGGGTTCCAGTAGCACGTTCATCTTTCTTCCCTCTGCACCGCTGACGGTCGATGAGCCACAAAAGGGCGTTCATCGTCAGTAATAATGCTTTCTTCCGAGCCGTTAAGTGTGACATGGCGCAGTACGCCGCTAAAAGCCAGCTCTAGGTTCTCGGCTGTAAAAGTGGTGTCTGTCGGCCCGCTTGCCAGGACGGTGCCTTTGACCATGACCGTATAATCGCAAAATGTCGTGACGGATCCGAGATTGTGTGTTGAGACAAGCATCGTTTTGCCTTCCGCGCGTAACTCCCTCAACAGGCTGATGATTTTGGCTTCGGTTTTCACATCAACGCCAGTAAAAGGTTCATCCAGCAGGATCACATCACCCTGCTGTGCAATCGCTCTCGCCAGAAAGACGCGTTTCTTTTGTCCACCGGAAAGCTCGCCGATTTGTCGATGGCGAAAATTCACCATATCGACACGTTCCAGCGCATCGGTGACAATTTGACGATCCCTCTTTTTGGCGATACGCAACATACCCATATGCCCATAGCGGCCCATCATCACCACATCTTCCACCAGTACAGGAAATGACCAGTCAACCTCTTCTGACTGAGGGACGTAGGCAACCAGGTTTTTCTGTAACGCCTGTCGCGTGGGAATACCCAGAACAGATATCTTTCCGCTGGTCAGACGCACAAATCCCATAATCGCTTTAAACAACGTCGATTTTCCGGAACCGTTTACCCCAACCAGAGCGGCAATAGATCCACTTGGTACTGTGAAGGATGCATCGCGCAGTGCTGTGTGCCCGTTACGCCAGGTGACACTAACATCATTAACGACAATGCCTGCAGATTGCATCATTATTTCTCCCTTTTCCCGGCTTTAATTCCCTGTACCAGCGTACTGGTAGTAACCTTAAGAAGGTCGATATATGTCGGTACCGGGCCGTTTTCTGTGCTCAGGGAATCGACATAGAGCACACCGCCGTAGTGTGCGCCGGTTTCACGCGCAACCTGACGCGCTGGTTTATCGGAAATCGTACTCTCGCTAAAGACTGCCGGGATATGATTTTTCTTAACTATATCAACAACCTTACGTACCTGCTGCGGTGTTCCTTGTTGATCGGCATTAATCGGCCACAGATAAAGCTCTTTTAGCCCCAAATCGCGTGCGAGATAAGAAAAAGCCCCTTCACTGGTGACCATCCACCGCTGATTCTCAGGGAGTTCCGTAATCTGCTTACGCAGGGGGGCAAGGGTTTGGGTAATCTTGGCTTTATAAGTATCGGCATTGCGTTGGTAGGTTTGTGCATTTGCCGGATCGTATTTTATCAACGCATCACGAATATTATCGACGTAAATCAGAGCATTATCTGGCGACATCCATGCATGGGGGTTAGGTTTGCCCTCATAGGGTCCTTCGGTGATCCCTACAGGCGTCACACCCGAAGAGACAATTACTTCTGGAACCCCATTGAGATGCTGGTAAAAGCGTTGGAACCACAATTCCAGATTCATACCATTGGCGAGAATCAGTTGTGCCCCCTGCGCACGTTTAATATCGCCAGGGGTAGGCTGATACTCATGAATTTCTGCACCAGGCTTGGTTATGGATGAGACTTCTGCAGCATCTCCTGCCACGTTTTTGGCCATATCCGCGATGATGGTAAATGTTGTAATGACCTTGAATTTTTCAGTTGCACTTGCCTGAAATGCGATCGAGCAGGTGAGTGCGAGGCCCCCCAAGAGCATGGTTACTTTTTTTATTGAGTGCATAATTTAGTACCTATAGTGAGCAAAATTAGAACAAACATAGCAACGGCTATGTTTTATAGCACAACCTATACAAAAATGAAAATGATTATCATTAGCAACTTTGAGGCCCAAAACAGGGATTAGGTTGTTTCCTGCTGGCGACGTGTTATTGAGGAAAAAAGTAAGGCAGCTAGTAGGCTTTGAAATAACGTTCTGCGGTTGGCTGATGCAATTTCGAGAGTGCATGTATTGAATGATTTCTAGCCGTTACTGATATTCGTATTTTTTGCATGAGATGATTTGAACGTCCTCGCACCAACCTTCCATGATTGCTCGTCATTGTCTCTAGGACTGCTATGTGCCAGGAGCGGACTTTTAACAGGATTTGATGTACGGTATTGGGCGATTCGTATAGCAGCAACGAAAATGAGAGCCAGACTTATGAACTACTTTATTCGGCCAGCTACGCCTGACGATATTAATAAAATCATCGAATTCACCACTCAGGAAGCGCAAGAATCAGAAGGTTCAGTGATTGACCTTGTTGCTGTGGAGCGTGGTGTATCGTCGGCGTTCAGTGAAAACCCTCGTTCAAAATATTGGGTCATGGAAGATTCTTCAGGAACGGTAATTGCCAATACCTCTGTCGTAAAAGAATGGAGTGATTTCCATGGTAATGACTACTGGTGGATTCAAAGCTTTTATATCGCCCCGGAGCATCGAGGGATGGGACTGGCTGATGAGCTCATCAAACATCTTATAAAAGAAGCCAAATCAGAAAAGGCACTTGAGCTTCGCTTATATGTCCATGGAGATAACGGGCGTGCGATTCGTGCTTATGAGCGATGTGGTTTCATTGAATCTCCGTATACCATTATGAAAGTGGGTTTATAACTTCCCCAAATACAGCCCTCTTAATGCTCTACCTGAAATCAGGACACAATGCCGCAAGCGGCATCTTTCATTCAAATGATGTTCTTGAACGTTCTAGGCACATAACGACAACTTCCGCTCCTCGCTCATAACGGGCGTTCATTTATGGCAAAAAGGCTTAAGTTTAGAAAACATGCGTTTTAGACGTAAAAAATCATTTATTTAATCACAACTTATGTAATGGCATAATCAGGTTGATGAAAGAGAGGGCGTAAATGGATAAAAGAGCTAAAAATCAGATAGTCGATAGCGATATTGCACGTTTGTTACTCAAGCTCAGAAAGTCTAGAAACTTGACTGTTACAGAGCTTGCCCAACGATCTGGTGTCAGTCAGGCGATGATCAGCAAAGTTGAACGAGGCACCTCAAGCCCCAGTGCAACAATACTTAGTCGGTTAGCTAATGCACTGAATATTACGCTATCAAAGCTTTTTGCAGAGCTTGAGATGCAACAGAATTCACTTGTACTTTTGGCTGACCAGCAACAACACTGGATTGATGAAGAAACAGGTATTACCCGCTGGTCTTTGTCCCCAGCGGGTGCATGTCCGGAACTAATAAAAGTTGAAATCCCCCCTATGGGGCAATTGACTATCCCTGCCTCTGCAAATGAGCATCTTTCCGGACAAACTCTATGGATGTTAAACGGCAGCCTTGATTTTCGAGTCAATCATCAGACTCATCATTTACAAGCCGGTGATTGTCTTGCTCTTACCTTTGCCAGCGAGTACCAAATGAGAAACCCAGATAGCGGCCAGAGTTGTTCTTACATTGTCGCTTTCAGTCAAAAAAATCCATGATGTAATTCTCCTAAAATAATCATGTCACATTGCCTTATAAAGATGTAATAGAGGGTAGGGTCTGCCTTGATTGTCCCGCTCGGAACGTCCTGAAAGTTTAAAGCCCATATGTTGATAAAAACCTACAGCTTGATGATTTTGTTCATTTACATCAACGCTTAGATCAGGATGTAGAGCCAGCGCATGTGAGATCAGATGTTTCCCGACGCCAAGTCCGCGAGCTGACGCATCAACAAAAAGAGCCTCTAAATGTCCCTCATGCAAAAACATGAACCCTAGTGGCTGATCTTCCTGGTTTGTTGCTACCAGCACAGGGGTTTCTGAAAAAAAGCTGACAACTTCTTTTTCAATCTCCTGCCGGTCATGGGCTGTAAGAAAATCGTGTGTGGCATCAACGGAATTTTTCCAAATTTGGATAATTTCTGGTGCTTCAGATGGTCGCGACATTCTGATTTTTAACATGTTATCTCCCTTAAAGTGGTCGTTGCTTGTGTCTTGAGATACAAAACGAGTTATTAAATTTACTATAGTGAAATTAAATTCACAATAGTGATTTGGTTCCTGTGCCTTAACATTACCCATGAGGAGTACAATTAAACGGGTTAATCAGTTTCTCCATTTGAAAGAAAATAGACTTCTGTACTGTTTGATATCACCGCTATTTTCTTATTTGCTGTGCAGGTCGTAGTGGGACAAAACTGAGACACATAAGGTCTAGCAATGGCTTGCAAGGCCTCACATGTATTGAGATGTTAATAAAATGTAGACTTGTAATTTTGATATAAATGGTAGAGAAAATCTTTCCCCAAAATAAAAACGAACGTCAATGAAATCAAACGGTTGAATAAAGTTGATTTTGGCTAATAAAAAGACAATAAAATGATTTTTATCATTAAATATCAATGAGTTGAACTCATGGTTTTTATATACTGCTGCGCCATATGGGCTGGACTGAAGCCGCAGACCTGATTGTTAAAGGTATGGAAGGCGCGATCAACGCCAAGACTGTAACCTATGACTTCGAACGTCTGATGGAAGGCGCTAAACTGCTGAAATGTTCAGAGTTTGGTGACGCGATCATCAAGAATATGTAATTACTACATGTGTTAAATATTGTAACGGGCGTATAACACGCCCGTTGTTTTATTTATGTGGATATTATTAATATCATGTCGAGAATATTTATATGAAGACCATTACTTGAGCCCATATGGGCATATTTTTATAATGCAACTATTATGCAAACATTTATTTGTTATTTCACTTTCTCCTGGAGGACACTCTTGACTGCTTTTGAGTAAACTCCATAAATCCTTGTTAAATGGTGCGATGTTATAAATAGTAATAGGGTATTCTTTATCCTTAAGGATAATACCATACTTAACCGGTGTAAATATACTTCCAGGAGGGAGAAATATAGTAGATTGATACCAGATGATCATTTTCATATCACCCCATATGGCTGAAAAAGATATGCCGCATGTAGGTTGAATTACCGTGTCAATTACTATCCACTTCATTTGTTATGTCTTATCCCACGGTGCTTAATATAATTCATTTGGATGTTCATTTCTTGATTTTGCATATGTGTATATTACTCCCAAAAAAATAAATTAATTAAAAATTAATGTCATTATCTATATAAAACAAAATTTAAAGCAAGGAATCTCAATAGAGATTAAACAAAATGAGATTTAGTGAAAACATTAAATTATTCACTTCGTTTTAGATTTGTTTAGCTAAAATGTTATACATTCAAATGACTGAACATTCTGTAATTAAAACATAGCCTTTATGCTACTTTGAGCCAATTTGCTAAACATTATGGTTGGCCTTTTAATATAACGATAATGATGAATATAAGCATGACCTGAGAATAAGGTTTCAATTTTTTAGTTATATAGGAATGGTTAAACCCGTTCCTGACTAAAATACATATAATCGGATGATGACTAAACCAAAACACATGTGCGTTAAGTATTGAAACGGGCGTATGGCACGCCCGTTGGTTTTATAAATATGTTAACCGTTATAAAATAACGTATAGAAAGTCAAGTGATCACATTTCAAATATCAAGTTGATAGTATTGGCCTGGTGATTATTTATGGGTGGCAATAAAAAGACAGTATTACTCATCCATAGGGATAGTCTCTGCACTTTTATTTCCATTATGCTAATGTCTTACTGAATTATGAAGCATTTTTTAAGCATCCAACTTTAGCTAGATTAATGGTTTATTGTTTTCTACATCTTCAATATATAAAAGCGTATTATCAATGGCGTAGTAACTGCGTTTGTTATGATTAACATCAGTAACCCACCGGAAAACGCCAGCGCCTGCCAGTGTTGAACAGTATTCCCGAAATGTAGATTTTCCGCGAATATGAAGCAATGCGGCCTCTTTTATTTTAGCTGGGTTCTTGGTCGTACTAACTTTTAACAGGTTCCTGGTTCCTCTTAATAACAAAACCGTGTCATCGTGAGTAATAATTCTGATGTTATCCGTAGCCAGATAATAAATGTAATGTGCAATACGGTGATGTTTTAATTCTGAATAAAACCAGGAGAAGTTTTGCTCTTTTCTCACTTGCTCAAACATCTTTTGAAAAACAACGACCTGATCCATCAGGATAATAACCTCTTGTTAGGTGTGAGACTGCGTAGTGTGCACGATCGGTTTTACTACTTCAATCTGGTCTGTCCTTTGGCTGTGATATGTACAAAGTGTGAAAGGGGGATTACCTGAATTCTCCCGGTGGGCATTTTGCAACGGACCAGCTCCGCTACAAACGCTGTTGTGGGTTCAGATTATAACATTCTGTCTAAGGGACGGGATAAAGGTGAATTTAGGGGGCATGAAAGATGACTTTATAACCTTGCTCACCCCAGTGTTGTAAAAGTTCGTTTTGCCTTCTCGTTGGTGCCATGCCTGTCCAGACAATCAATGTTTGCGTTGGGAACAGTTCCGGGCGCGGCGATTCAATGGGATCAGCAAGAACAGAAATGTGCCATCCTGACAATGATAAACGCCATGCTTCCAGCCACAATCGTGCTCTCTCTTCAACATTCCACGCCATCAGAATGGCCTCTTTACCGGGCTTACGGCGCATTTCGAAAAGTGAGGCCGCTGCGTATTCAATTAATGCGCCGTCAAACATACTGCTCATAATGCGGGAGGTGTTGTGATCAAGCACGAGACGCTGGCGAACAGGAAGGTAAACATGATTAATCAATTGATCTACTGGGTACTCTCGACCCAGTGAAATAATTCGCGCGCGTAGTTTGGCTGGATTAGCCATACGAAGAATTGACATCATCTCTTCTTGCAGGCGGCTCCAGTCATCTTGCGTATCCTGGCTGGTAGTTTCCAGTAATGCTTTAACTTTGCCTACAGGAACGCCATTACTTATCCAACGCTTGATCTCTTCGATGCGTTGTATGTCTTCTTCATCAAAGAGTCGGTGTCCGCCTTCACTGCGCTGTGGTTTTAACAAACCGTAGCGGCGTTGCCAGGCCCGGAGAGTGACAGGATTAATCCCGCAACGTTCAGCAACATCACCAATGCTGTAATAAGCCACAATTCCTCCTTGCGGTCATAAATCTCCGTCGCCTCTACACGACCCAATAATACTTTGTACAATATACGCTGAAATTGTACAAAGTATAAATAAGATTTCAGCTAAATTGGATGAAACATTATTTTTAATGTGGATTAAATTAAAACATAACGCATTCATTTTCGCGATGATTTCCAGAAATCATGCGAAATAATGTGCTGAAAATTATTTTTTCTCCGGCCACGCAACTGAAGGGATACCATTCAATTTAGCTTTGGAAAACAGATCTCCCTGAAACATCTCAATTCCTGCAGATTCAAGCCACATCCACTCTTCTGGTGTTGCCACGCCCATAGCAGAGACTTGAATTTCAAGTGATGTACAGCATTTCATGATCGCCTGAATAATTGCCTGCCGTGGTCCGCTTTTATGAACATTGGTAATCAATTCCTGACTGATTTTAATTCTGTCAGGCTGGAAGCGTGACAGGAGTAACAAACCAGCAAAACCTGCGCCAAAATGATCAATTGCTACACTGATACCGGCAGCCTTTAGCGATTTAACCGCTTCGGCAAACTCATCAAACCGAGATATGACTTCACTTTCAGTAAATTCAACGATGATTTGTTCAGGCACCAGAGCATTGGCCTTTATTTCATCAAGTAAAAAAGAGACTGCGTCAGGTTTGTTAACCAGGGTCATAGGTAATAGATTGATTGAAATCATTTTATCACCGAGCTTAAGTGCGTGTGCCATCGCAAATGCAAGCGCCTTACTTTTGAGATCCGCTGTGTAGATTTCCTCGTCTTTACGCTGCCCAACCGCTATAGCTGACGGGCTGTCTTCATTTTTTTGCACAATGGCTTCAAAAGCGATTATCCGCCGCGATAAAGGGTCGACAATAGGATGAAAGGCAAAGTGGTCGTTTATATTTGATGAAAGGGTACAAGAATCAAGTTCTTTATCAGATCCGTCAGCGATAAAAAGCCAGGAGTCTTCAGCAGGAATCTCGAAATAGGTTGATTGTTCAGTTGCAAGGACAAAAGTACGAAAAAATTGTAGCGCTCTGTCATCATAAGTTAGCTGAAATTTTGATGTGCCTTTGTCGAATACGGCCTGTAAAACGTCATCTCGCTCGTGCAGGCGTAAATCAAATAATTCCATTCCTGCTTTGCCAAAACGGCGAGCAGGCGCGTAATCGCACAACAGTTCAACAATATTATAGTGCCGTGGATCTTGGCATATGGCCCGATATATCATTTGAACCTGTTCTTCCGGACCTTCCAGAAGCTGGAAAAAATGAGAACCATTAAACAGTAAGATCCCTGTTACGTCAGACCGCATGTTCCTGCGATTTGCTATCGAAACCATTTCTTCGATTTTTTTGACAGGTTCGTCGTCACGTATATGGCTACGATAAATAAGGGTGGTAAGCATTAACAATCCAGGGTAATGGGCGAGGCGAGAGTAAGACGGTAACAGACATATCTTCTTGTGTCTTTCTTTTAATACCAAAACATAACCGTTTCTTTACATTGATAAAAAGTGGAAAAGGTTGAAGACGGTTTGGCGAAAAAACTTGTATAGGTTGTCATTTAAATGATGCAATATTTTTTATCGTAATGCATTGTTTTATATGAATTAGCACTAATTGCGAAAAATTAATTTATCATTCTGTACACATATTTCGTACAAGTTTGCTATTGTTACCTTACTTAACATTGATTAACATTTTTAACAGAGGCGTAGCATGCATCAAAATTCAGTGACTTCAGATTCTGCAGGAGCAATCACTCGTTACTTTGCAAAAGCTAACTTGCCTACTCAGCAGGAAACTCTCGGGGAAATTGTGACTGAGATTTTGAAAGATGGACGTAATCTGAGTCGAAAGTCGCTTTGTGCCAAACTTCTTTGCCGGCTGGAACAAGCGACAGGGGAAGAGGAACAGAAACATTATAATGCACTAATTGGGTTGCTTTTTGAATAATGCAACAGCCTGATTATTTAACAGGTTAGCTATGAAGTCGTTATGAAGACATCTGATAATGAAAGTATAAAATATGAAATTACTGGCCAGGCGGTGCTCCAGATACTGCGCATGAAGATAAATTTTTCGTTGCAGACTCTTATTAAGCAATTACTCGTAATGAAATCGGCTGAGGAAAATACTTTCCGACGAGATTTAATTGACAGCATAATTCGTGATTTTAGCAACAGTGATACAGGAGGGCCAAACCGAAGAACAGCGATAGCTGACAATAAAAGTATGTTCACTGGTAAGAAAATAAACAGAATACATTAAAATTTCATAAGTAAGATGAGAGGTTACCATGCTTGAAGATACTACTATTCATAATGCAATATCTGATAAAGCGTTATCAAGTTACTTTCGTAGTTCAGGTAATTTGTTAGAAGAAGAGTCTGCTGTGTTAGGGCAGGCTGTGACCAATTTAATGCTTTCAGGCGATAATGTTAATAATAAAAATATTATCTTAAGTCTGATACACTCCCTGGAAACAACAAGTGATATTCTCAAAGCTGATGTGATTAGAAAAACACTGGAAATCGTGTTGCGATACACAGCTGATGATATGTAACTTTTAATTATAAAGTATAAGTTTATAGAAAACTCATTCATCTTATTTTTGTCTGTCGCTTTAGACTATACACAGCATAATTTTATTGGATCACTATTCCTGCGAGGCTGACATGAATAATTCAATTCCAGAGAGATTTATTTTTCAATGTGCTTTGTTTAAAAATCTCGAGAGGGAGGTGTTCATGACACATGGATATGTTGATAGTCATATTATTGCTCAGGCTTTACGCTTGCGTTTAAAAGATGAGACCAGTGTTATTCTTTCTGATCTCTATCTGCAAATCTTGCAGTACATTGAAATGCATAAGACTACACTAACGGATATCATTATTAATGACAGGGAATCCGTGCTCTCTTAAAACTTGAGTAAGGTTTTTGAATAAACATCAGCTGTATCACTATGCTGATGCAAAGTGAGCATTTCAGGCGTTATGCTTTCTTAATATATCCGCAATATCAGAGGGCAAACAGGAATGGAGAGCGCTCGTTTTCCATTCTTGACGCCTGATATCCCGCCTAATTTGTTTAATTCTGCCTACATTGTGCTAAATAATTAATAGGTTAGATGAAATTGGAGAAAATTTTATCTTCGGCGTGGATATTTGTGATGCTCTCTACCATGCTATCTGTAGACCCCAGCGCGAGCGAATGAACGTCTCTTTAGCTTCTACAGACTTATCGATAAAGGCTTTGGGATTTTGATATTTATTCTGTTAATCGCCTGCGCCGCTGCCTTCCTGCTTGATAGGTATTTCAATAAAAGCGCAACGCCTGAAGAGATCCTGCGACGGGCTATAAATAATGGGGAGATCGTCCCTTTTTACCAACCTGTGGTAAATGGTCGGGAAGGGACATTGCGGGGAGTTGAGGTGTTAGCCCGCTGGAAACAACCTCACGGTGGATATATATCACCCGCGGCATTTATTCCACTTGCTGAAAAATGCGGATTAATCGTTCCGCTTACGCAAAGCCTGATGAATCAGGTTGCCAGACAGATGAACTCTATCGCGAGTAAACTGCCGGAAGGTTTTCATATTGGGATTAATTTTAGCGCCTCGCATATTATTTCGCCGACGTTTGTCGACGAGTGCTTAAATTACCGTGACAGTTTTACCCGCCGCGATTTAAACCTTGTTCTGGAAGTCACCGAGCGTGAGCCATTAAATGTTGATGAAAGTCTGGTTCAGCGGTTGAACATTCTGCATGAAAATGGTTTTGTCATCGCGCTGGATGATTTCGGTACTGGTTACTCAGGGCTTTCTTATCTGCATGACCTGCATATTGATTATATCAAAATTGATCACAGTTTCGTTGGCCGCGTCAACGCAGACCCAGCATCAACACGAATTCTGGATTGTGTATTGGATCTGGCGCGTAAACTTTCGATCAGTATCGTCGCTGAAGGTGTCGAAACGAAAGAACAATTTGACTATCTGAACCAAAATAATATCACATTTCAGCAGGGTTATTATTTCTATAAACCTGTTACATACATCGACCTGGTCAAGATTATCCTTTCTAAACCGAAGGTGAAGATTGTGGTTGAGTGAAAATTGATCAGCAAGGCCATGGTGCGGTGTAATTATAGACAGCTAATTAGCTCGTTGCCTCTTGTTACTATTGTTCATTCTTTTGTTTGCTATAATTGTGTGAAAGTTTTGACTGGATTGCCATTAGTAGCATGAACAATAGTAATAATCTGGATTATTTCACTCTCTATATCATCTTTTCCATTGCATTTATGCTGATCACTCTCCTGGTCATCCTTATTGCAAAACCCAGCACCGGGCTGGGAGAAGTGCTTGTGACGATAAATTTGCTTAATGCCCTTGTTTGGCTGGCGATCAATCTGGTTAATCGATTAAGGGAAAGACTCGTCAGCCACAGGGATCAGCACTAATCTTTCAGTTTCTCACTGCCAGTATGCGGCTGAATGGGTTGCTGGCAGTGAACCCCTGGATCATTGAAGGAAAGGAATTATTGCACAAATAGTTGTCAACCCTGGTGTTATCACAGTTGTTTTATATATCAGTGAAATAATTTCTATGGCAACTTTTGATAATTTTGATGTCGAAGAGTTATTTGTTAAACAAAATAGTTACCCCAAAGTGATCAATGTCATGAAAATAAGCTAAAAATGATAATGCTGACTTATTTATCATTTATATATTGTCGCTGTTTATCTATTTAAATTTCTTGTGCTTTTGTTTTTATCTTTGCCCTCCGTTTTGGTGATCTGAACTCATAGGTTATTTGACCAGGAATGTTTGTTAATCCAATGAATGGATGGTTAATCTATGAAACTGAAAAAACTTCCCGGATTTAGTTTAGGACTTATTGCTCTGGCGGTGGGTAATGCATATGTAACACAATTGTTGGATAATTATAGTATAATTTCCTATATAACCGATGAAGAATCACCGATTGAAATCAAAAATAATACTTCTACAAGTAATGGGGAGTATCTAATCACTTAAGACGAAAGCCATGCTGTGAAAGTGGATGACGGTGTAACTGGATATATACATAATGCCAGTGTGATGACTAGTGGTGATGGATCTTATGGTATTTCTGTTGATAGCCAAAACAAAGTATTATATATAAGCGATAGCAATATTAAGACGCTCTGAAAGCGTATCTGACAAAGAAAATGGAGGGATAACAGCCGGCGCAGTAGTCAGTGAATTTGGTGGCACCATCGTTATGAATGGTGATAATTCAGTCGAGACGAGGGGGCATATTCAGTGGGGCTTTTAAGTCAGGTTAATGATTCTGGGACTGTGGAAAATAACACCAGTCTTGAAACCACAGATAAAACGAACATTGTTCCCTATGGGAAAAATGCAGTAGGAGTTCTTGCATGTTCAACTCCTGGAGAGTCTCGAACATGTGTCGATGCTGTAGATGATGAAGTTTGTGATTCTAACAGTTACGAAGTTATTAGCCGTGCTGATTTAAAAATGAATGGTGGTTCCATAACAACTAATGGTATTAATAGCTATGGTGCTTATGCTAATGGGAAAAAAGCATATATTAATTTAGATTATGTGGTACTTGAAACTGTGGCTGATGGAAGTTATGCAGTTGCTATTCGACAAGGTAACATTGATATAAAAAAGTTCTATTACAACAAATGGCACTAAAGCCCCCATTGCAAAAATATACAATGGTAGAGAGTTATTTTTTTCCAATGTCACTTCAGAATCAACAGAAACGTCTACCCCCGTCCTGCGACCCGAAGCTGGCAGTTACGTCGCCAACCTGGCAGCCGCTAACACTCTTTTTGTTATGCGTCTGAACGATCGTGCAGGTGAAACGCGTTACATCGATCCTGTAACTGAACAGGAGCGTTCAAGCCGATTTTGGCTACGTCAAATTGGCGGGCATAATGCCTGGCGTGACAGCAACGGACAGTTGAGAACGACCTCGGCACAGGCCATCTGGATGGGCGTCGATCATAATGCGCACACGGAAGCCAATGGCTCACGTATTGAGAATGACGCAAATAACAACATCCAGACCCGACTTGGTTTCCACACCTTTATTCGTACTCAGGAGAAAACAGCGGTCCGCACGGTGACGACTTTGAACCTTTTGTTGAAATGAACGGGATCCATAACAGTAAAGATTTTGCTGTCTCAATAAACGGTGTGAAAGTTGAACAAGACGGGGCGCGTAATCTGGGGGAAATGAAACATGGCGTAAATGGCAATCTGAATCCGGCGGTCAGCGTCTGGGGTAATGTGGGCGTGCAGCTGGGTGATAATGGCTACAATGACACCGCAATGATGGTGGGCCTGAAATATAAGTTCTGATCCCGCCCGTTAGCTAAAAAACCGCGTCGAATTCATCGACGCGGTAACATATGAAATATTATTTTTTGCCGATAGCACGCATGGTGTCATCAATTGCCGTGATCAACAGCATTTGCGGATCTTTAGCGCAAACCTGATTCAGTTTTTCTACCACTTTGGCGCTCAGTTCCGGAGATTGCTCAATTTTTAAATCACGGCTGGCAACGCTGGCATTACCCATTACCGCAACAATTTCTGCAACCTGTGCGCTGTCAGTTTTTGCCATTTCGTTGGCTTCTGCGCAAGTAATATAGGTTTCTGATGGCAAACCGTTCTTAATATTGTAGTCCTGCGCCCAGGTCATTGGTGCGAAAACAAACAGACCCGCCAGTAAAGCAAATTTTTTCATCATCATTCCTTATTTCATTTTACCCAGAATTGCACCACCCGTACCGCCAATCACGGCACCTTTAATCGCCCCTTCGAGGCCATTGCCGGTCAGAACGCCAGTGACAGCACCAACGGCGGCACCCACTTTTGCACCTTTACGCGCATTTTTACCGTCGCGGCCTTTTTCTGTTACTGCACCAACACCAGCGCCAACAGCTGCCCCTTTCAGTACGCCATTAACACCATTGCCAGTAAGTAAACCAACGCCTGCGCCTAGCAATGCACCTTTCGTGGTGCGATTCATATCCGCCATTGCTGGCGTGGAGCAGAACAATGCTGAGATAAGCCCGAAGGCGAGTATTTTTTTCTTCAACTTAGTTGTCCGGTATTAAGTAAGTTGCACACACAATAATTTCGTCTTCAATTAAGATCTGCTTAACTAAAGAACGCTCGCTATTATTCAGATAATTCAAAATGAGCGTGACTGTGATGATAGGAATTATGTTTTTTACGGGAATGAGAATAATCTCAAATAAGAAATAACTCATTGATTGACAATATTTTTATTCAAGAAGTGTCATTGGCTGTTAATACAATGTTGTAAAGGTAAGATAATCTGATTTATCAATATTATTGTGTGATTGTTATGTGAGCAGAAGATATTCATTAGCAACGATTACATTAGTCATTTTATTTTGTGGACGGCCTCATTGTCGAAAAATAAGCGTACGACAGTATTATCAGAACAGAGTGATTTTTTATCCAACAACACTTCAGCGCACTGCGTTTAAAAAATACCTCTTTCTTATACGGGATATCATCATTTCATCATGATGTCTTTGATGAGCGGTGAACACAATACATTTGCGCTGTCTCTTCAGGATGAATCCCCTGGTCTGGTGCCTGCGGGCTGATGTTGCAGCAGAGCTAAGGTCACTTAGACGCTACTATCATTTATCCAATGCATGGAATCGAAATCAGTCGATACCCGCAGTATATATCGTGAACTGGGCGCAACGCTGAGTTACAACATGCGTCTGGGGAACGGTATGGAAATTGAACCCTGGCTGAAGGCGGCTGTGCGCAAAGAATTTGTCGATGATAATCGAGTGAAAGTGAATAGTGACGGTAATTTTATCAATGATTTGTCGGGTAGACGTGGAATATACCAGGCAGGTATTAAAGCCTCATTCAGCAGTACGTTAAGCGGGCATCTCGGGGTGGGGTATAGCCGTGGTGCCGGTGTGGAGTCCCTGTGGAATGCGGTGGCCGGTGTGAACTGGTCGTTCTGACCATCAACGATTAAACTGCGTTTCGGCGCTGTTTTTGTTTACCGGGTGCTAAAAGGGAAAATTCTGGGGCAAAAAAAAGCCCGTCAGTTACGGCGGGAAACCTCATCCTATGGGAGAACAATGAATAATGAAATTGCGGGGTTATCATCTCCCAGGATATCCACGCTAACAATAAGGTTATTTACTCAACCAGGCGTAAACATTTTGTTCTGTGCGTGGGAACAGCCTTAAGGTGTAAAGGGGGAGGGGGAAATAGCAATGAATAGTATCAGCAAGAATACTCGCCGCTTTACCACAACGTGGATGAGAGGGATGAAAAACTCAAGGCAGAGATGACTCTGCCTTGAAGATAAATGCGCTTTTACAGCGGGCTTATTTCAGCTCTTCTGCTTCCGGTAAGGTCACGTTCAGCTCAAGAATAGAAATATCGCCATCTTTTTGCTCAAGCTGTACGGTTACCATCTCAGGATCAATTTGTACATATTTACAAATGACCTCAAGAATATCTTTACGCAACTGCGGCAGATAATGCGGTTCTGCATCGCTGCGACGGCGTTCAGCAACAATAATCTGCAACCGTTCTTTTGCAATGTTGGCTGTGTTTTTCTTCCGCGAGAGAAAGAAATCGAGTAATGCCATAATTTATCCTCCGAACAAGCGTTTGAGGAAGCCTTTCTTCTCTTCTTCAATGAAGCGGAAAGGACGTTCTTCTCCCAACAGACGTTCTACGGTATCTGCGTAGGCTTTACCCGCATCGGCGTTAATGTCGAGAATGACCGGTTCACCCTGGTTAGAGGCGCGCAATACTGATTGATCCTCTGGGATCACGCCGACGAGTTTGATGCGCAGGATCTCCAGCACATCTTCCATGCTCAGCATGTCACCTCTGCTTACGCGGCCTGGGTTATAGCGCGTTAACAGCAGGTGCTCTTTAATCGGCTCTTCGCCATTTTCTGCGCGGCGTGATTTCGACGCCAGAATGCCTAAAATACGGTCAGAGTCGCGTACTGAGGAGACTTCCGGGTTGGTGGTAATAATGGCTTCGTCTGCAAAATAGAGTGCCATTAACGCACCGGTTTCAATCCCTGCCGGGGAGTCACAAACGATAAATTCAAAATCCATCGCTTTCAGATCATCAAGAACTTTGGCGACCCCTTCACGAGTGAGGGCATCTTTATCGCGAGTTTGCGATGCCGGAAGAATATAGAGATTTTCAGTACGTTTATCTTTAATTAACGCCTGGTTTAGCGTTGCATCGCCCTGAATGACGTTGACGAAATCGTAAACGACCCGGCGTTCACAACCCATAATCAGGTCGAGATTACGCAGGCCGATATCAAAATCTATCACGACAGTTTTCTTTCCCTTCTGGGCCAAACCAGTGGCGATGGCCGCGCTGGAGGTTGTCTTACCAACACCCCCTTTGCCCGAAGTAACAACAATAATGCGTGCCATAGAAATTCCTTGTTAAAAAGGGATCAATTTAACGGTTGAACGGTCAAAGCGTTTTCGACTAACTGCAGTCGTGCCGCTTTGCCATAAAATTCTGCTGGGATTTGATCACTCAGCCAGTATTCACCTGCGATGGACACCAGTTCCGCCATCAGGTTCGTACAAAATATTTGCGTTTCCCGGTCACCACTTGCCCCTGCCAGCGCACGACCGCGCATCATGCCATAGACATGAATGTTACCATCGGCAATCAATTCGGCCCCTGCGCTAACGTGGCTTGTAACAATCAGATCACATTGTGGAGCATAAATACGCTGACCGGAACGCACTGGGGTATCAATTAAACGCGTTTTTGTGACCGGCGTTGTATTTTGCGCTGGAGCCTGCGGTGCGGGAGCTGGACGCGGCGCTTTTTCCTTTCCTTCCGTCAGGATAGGCAGCCCCATCTTTTCAATTTCGGCTTTCAGTTGCGCATCTTTGCAGCCACTTACGCCAATAACCCGCAAACCAGTTGCCGAAACCGCCTTATGCATCGCCGACCAGTTTACCGGGTCTTCCAGTGCACTGACGTTGAGTACAACGGGGGCATGTTTTAAAAATGCGGGGGCCTGAGCGATTTTGTCTTCCAGCGCCTGATGGATAACCTTAGGTTCTGCCCCATGCAGATGAACCACAGATAAAGTGAAGCTACTGCCTTTAAGCTCGATTGGCGTGTTTGACATCCTGGCCTTACTCAATTAGCTATTAATCATCGCCAGCGCGCGATGATGTTCCGAAGACTATAAGGCATGTTATAGTCTGGATTATATTGAGGCAAGTCACCCTCCCATTTATTCAGAGTAAAAGTCTATTCTGTGATAAATGGCGCTGATTCATAGCTTAAAAAATACCCTTGTCAATCAACCCATTGCCGTCGTACTTTTGATTGTTCTTATTTACGCTTCCTTTTTCCGCACCCTAATCGTGACAGCATCTTCAGGCCTGTTTAAATATCCAGTGTTGAGGCGAGTGTATTTTTTCACCGCGCCAGGCTTTCTTAACTTTCCATTTTTTGCAGCATCATTAAAGAACAGATACCCGTTATCTTAATATCCGCCACAGAATTGCTCTATCATAGAAACCGCAGAAGACGTCTGATACTTCTGTCAGGTCATCGTAACTCGTCCAGGTCAGCGGTTTTGATTACGGATTGATGATGAAATGAGCATAAGTGTTGTACGGTTGGATTATCAGGATGTGCTATGAATATGATGCGTATTTTTTATATCGGATTGTCAGGTGTGGGGATGATGTTCTCATCAATGGCGTCTGGAAATGACGCTGGCGGACTTCAATCTCCGGCGTGCGGCGTTGTTTGCGACCCGTATATTTGTGTTAACTCAGATGGCATTTCCCCAGAGTTAACAAGGAAATATCTCGGCGAAAAAGCCGCTGAAAACTTACAATCAGTACAAGGTTACGATCCCAGCGAATTTACATTCTCTAACGGTGTATTTTGCGATGTTAAAGAAAAATTATGTCGTGATGATCGTTATTTTGGTGTGAATGGTAAGCGGAGTGGAAAAATCAATCAAACCACCACAAAGATGTTATTTATGTGTCGTGAGTGATGTCTTGTTTACATTATGTTCTATTCGTCATTAACCTCTTAAGCGACAGAGAGGAGTGGGGCGTTAACGTTTATGACGGGGAGAGTCCCCGTCGGTTGATATTTACTTAATTTGAATATCGACGTTATATTTTTTAGTTTTGTTTTTACGGGCGTCGTTTCGGGTTTGCAGCACTCGCAGCTCATATTTGCCAGAAGCAGGGAGTGAGTATTGTCCGTGACTATCGAGTTCTGGGGAATATCTGGATAAATCAACAGAATCATCGATTCCTGGCCCGAAGAGGTAAGTATCAGCGCCTTCATTAGAGATACTCACGTGCACTTTCTGACCTTTTTTGGCATAGAAGGTATATGTATCGTAATCGTATCCCTTTATTTCGCCGGAGTACTGAGCGCTGCTATGGCCTTTTCTGAACTCAACATTGACATTCTTACCCGCAGCAAAGCTCGTGGAGGTTAGCAGTGCAAGCAACAATACAGCCTTACTGATGCCCTTAATTTTCATTGGTAGTCTCCTGTTCAGAATGAGTACGATGAACTGTTATAATATAACAATCCTTCACGGGAGAATTCCAGTGGCTTTCCTGTGTTCGGTTAAATCCCGGCGCGGCATTTTTGCCGGGGGGATTACTTATAAAGGGGGCATGGACTGAACAAACCGTAGAAATCTACAGCTGGCTGGCTTGTGGCGCGGGTTTCATTGATGTTAGCTTATGCCAAAACCTGGCATCTTAAAGAGTAAAAGTATGTTTTGTGTGATTTATCGAAGCAGCAAGCGTGACCAGACCTATTTATATGTCGAAAAAAAAGACGATTTTTCGCGTGTTCCTGAGGAACTGATGAAAGGTTTTGGTCAGCCTCAGTTAGCGATGATTCTTCCGCTGGATGGGCGGAAGAAACTGGTCAATGCCGATATTGAAAAGGTTAAACAGGCATTAACCGAGCAAGGTTACTATTTGCAGTTACCGCCACCACCCGAAGATTTGCTGAAGCAACATCTTTCCGTCATGGGGCAGAAAACAGACGACACGAACAAATAACCGATATCCGGCGGTGGCATTATCTTTGTCGGCGCGGGTTTTCATATCCACGATAAGGTGAGGGGAACGTTATGTATCAACATCACAACTGGCAAGGTGCGCTGCTGGATTATCCGGTGAGTAAAGTAGTCTGTGTTGGCAGTAACTATGCCAAACATATTAAAGAGATGGGCAGCGCAGTACCCGAAGAGCCAGTGCTGTTTATTAAACCAGAAACGGCACTGTGCGATCTGCGGCAGCCATTGGCGATCCCATCCGATTTCGGTTCAGTTCATCATGAAGTCGAACTGGCGGTGTTGATTGGCGCGACGCTGCGTCAGGCTACGGAAGAGCATGTCCGCAAAGCCATTGCCGGTTACGGCGTGGCGCTCGATCTGACATTGCGTGATGTTCAGGGAAAAATGAAGAAAGCCGGGCAGCCGTGGGAAAAGGCCAAAGCGTTTGATAACTCTTGTCCGCTTTCCGGGTTTATTCCCGCGGCGGAGTTTACCGGCGACCCGCAAAATACAACGCTGGGCCTGAGCGTAAACGGCGAGCAACGCCAGCAAGGTACGACTGCGGACATGATCCATAAAATCGTTCCGCTGATCGCTTATATGAGCAAGTTTTTTACCCTCAAGGCCGGTGACGTTGTGCTGACAGGCACGCCTGATGGTGTCGGCCCGTTGCAAAGCGGTGATGAGCTGACAGTCACTTTCGATGGGCATTCTTTGACAACTCGCGTTTTGTAATACTTTTTGCCGCCTGAAAGCGGCGGCAAAACTTGCATCGCTGTGCCAGACTGGTTATAAGGTGCGTTTTAACGTAATGGCGGAACACCTGATGAGCGATGTACCTTTCTGGCAAAGTAAAACCCTGGACGAAATGAGCGATGCGGAATGGGAGTCGTTGTGTGATGGTTGCGGTCAGTGTTGCCTGCATAAACTGATGGATGAAGACACCGACGAAATCTACTTCACTAACGTCGCCTGTCGCCAGCTCAATATTAAAACCTGTCAATGTCGGAACTACGAACGTCGTTTCGAGTTTGAACCCGACTGCATTAAATTAACCCGTGAAAATCTGCCAACATTCGAATGGCTGCCAATGACCTGCGCTTATCGTTTGCTGGCGGAAGGTAAAGGTTTACCTGCGTGGCATCCGCTACTTACTGGTTCGAAAGCGGCAATGCATGGTGAACGTATCTCTGTGCGTCATATCGCAGTAAAAGAATCAGAAGTGATTGACTGGCAGGATCATATCTTAAATAAACCTGACTGGGCGCAGTGATAAATTTAATAGATGTTGATGGGGGCTTTCTTAATATACGTCTGGATGCTCGCCATTTCGTAGCCCTGTTTTTGAAAGCGCTCTGTCATAATGAGAGTTACCCGATACCTTATTATCAACAGGTAACTCTCAATCTTTAAAAAACGTCTGTATTTTTAAATGTGATAAACTTTATACCTTGAGTACATAGAGAGAATAATCGCTTATCAGACTTCAGGTATCTCAAAGAGTGTCTTCTTACCGTGTCTTTTCTGATACTCATTACAGGTGTTAATCATTTTTTTGGCCGCTTACTTTTAGTAAAGAAAGCATTAAATCATCATAATCAACGTAGAATCTGGTTGTTTCAGTTTCCGTTTTTATCACCCCGATGGCGGCTATTTCGGTAGTTAATTTCAATTTGGCGGCATCGATATCTTTATTCGCTTGTTTAACCGTGTTAGACAGGGTGGTAAAGAAACTCTGCGCAGATTTTAACTTGTTCTTCAATTCTGGAATCAGTTTCCCTTCAACTACGCCCGCAGCAATAGAACACAGTTTCTTGATGCCGTCATCCAGTACCTTAATGAGAATGCCTTTCTGGGCGAATGCTTCGATTCTATTTTAAACCAGGTGATATTTTTCCTTTCTGCTGGATGGACGCTGTCGCCAGAAGGCCGCGTGAGCACAGGATAAGAGAACGAAAAATCAGCAGTCTATGCAGCGACAAATATTGATAGCCTGAATCAGTATTGATCTGCTGACAAGAACAGACTACTGTATATAAAAACAGTATAACTTCAGGCAGATTATTATGTTGTTTATCAAGCCTGCGGATCTCCGCGAAATTGTGACTTTTCCGCTATTTAGCGATCTTGTTCAGTGTGGCTTTCCTTCACCGGCCGCAGATTACGTTGAACAGCGCATCGATCTGAATCAACTGTTGATCCAGCATCCCAGCGCGACTTATTTCGTCAAAGCAAGTGGTGATTCTATGATTGATGGTGGGATTAGTGACGGTGATTTACTGATTGTCGATAGCGCTATTACCGCCAGCCATGGTGATATTGTCATCGCTGCTGTTGACGGTGAGTTTACGGTGAAAAAATTGCAACTACGCCCGACGGTACAGCTTACTCCTATGAACAGTGCGTACTCGCCCATTACCATCAGTAGCGAAGATACGCTGGATGTCTTTGGTGTGGTGATCCACGTCGTTAAGGCGATGCGCTGATGTTTGCCCTCTGTGATGTAAACGCGTTTTATGCCAGCTGTGAGACGGTGTTTCGCCCTGATTTATGGGGTAAACCGGTGGTTGTGCTATCGAATAATGACGGTTGCGTTATCGCCCGAAACGCTGAGGCAAAGGCGCTGGGCGTTAAAATGGGCGATCCCTGGTTCAAACAAAAAGATCTGTTTCGTCGCTGTGGCGTGGTTTGCTTTAGCAGCAATTATGAGCTTTACGCAGACATGAGTAATCGGGTGATGTCGACGCTGGAAGAACTATCGCCCCGCGTCGAGATTTACAGTATTGATGAGGCATTCTGCGATCTGACAGGTGTGCATAATTGTCGCGATCTGACTGATTTTGGCAGAGAAATTCGCGCAACGGTGCTACAACGTACCCATCTTACTGTTGGTGTGGGGATCGCCCAGACCAAAACGCTGGCTAAGCTTGCCAATCATGCGGCAAAAAAATGGCAGCGGCAGACGGGCGGGGTGGTGGATTTATCAAATCTGGAACGCCAGCGTAAATTAATGTCTGCTCTTCCCGTGGATGAAGTCTGGGGGATTGGACGGCGGATCAGCAAAAAACTGGACGCGATGGGGATCAAAACCGTTCTCGATTTGGCGGATTCAGATATCCGGTTTATCCGTAAACATTTTAATGTCGTGCTCGAAAGAACGGTGCGTGAACTGCGCGGTGAACCCTGTTTGCAACTGGAAGAGTTTGCACCGACGAAGCAGGAAATTATCTGTTCCCGCTCGTTTGGTGAACGCATCACGGATTATCCGTCGATGCGGCAGGCCATTTGTAGTTACGCTGCCCGGGCGGCGGAAAAACTTCGCAGCGAGCATCAATATTGTCGGTTTATCTCCACGTTTATTAAGACGTCACCATTTGCGTTCAATGAACCTTATTACGGCAATAGCGCATCGGTAAAACTGCTGACGCCCACTCAGGACAGCAGGGATATCATTAACGCCGCTACGCGATCTCTGGATGCCATCTGGCAAGCGGGCCATCGCTACCAAAAAGCGGGCGTGATGCTGGGGGATTTCTTCAGTCAGGGAGTCGCGCAGCTCAATTTATTCGATGACAACGCACCGCGCCCCGGGAGTGAGCAATTGATGGCGGTAATGGATACGCTGAATGCTAAAGAGGGCAGAGGAACACTCTATTTTGCCGGGCAGGGGATCCAGCAACAATGGCAGATGAAGCGTGCCATGCTTTCACCATGTTATACAACGCGAAGTTCTGATTTACTGCGGGTCAAATAAACATAGCGGCAGGAAAAAGCGCTCCCGCAGGAGCGCCGAATGGATTAGCGACCGAACAGGTCACGTTTTTTCGCTTTAAACGGCTGGGAAATCACCACCAGCACCGCGACAATCAGGTAAGCGATAAAAATACCGAGCAGCCACTGCGGCATTTCCAGACCTAAAAATTCCCACTGACGCTCGGCGCAATCGCCAGAGGCGACAAACACTTGCGGCACCCATTTATCCAGCGGCAGCCATTCCGGGAAACGAGCCATAAAATCACAGGTCGCAAACGGCGAAGGATAGAGCTGAAGCATGGTGTGCTCGTAAGTTAACTGCACACCGCGGAACGCACTATACAACCAGATAACCATCGCTACATAACGCAGCGGAGTTTTCGGGGCGATCGCGCCAATCAGCGCAGCACCCAGAACGCCGAATAACGCGCAGCGTTCATAAATACAGAGCACGCAAGGTTTCAGTAACATCACATGCTGGAACCACAGCGCCGTCAGTTCTAGTGCCAGAGCAGTAAACGCCATCAACAGCCATGCGCCCCGGCCTTGTGAACATTGGTTCAAAAATCGCAACATAATCATTTCCCTGCAATATGCATAGAGTGCGCAGTTTAAACCAATTCATTCGCTGCGCCACCAGGAGGCAGCAAAAATAGGACGCAATTGGACAATTATCGGGCGAAAAGGCAAGCCGGGCATTTATATGCCCGGTAAGTTGTTATCAAAGCGTTGCTATCCAGCCCATTTGCATAAACCATTCGGTTACAGGAGCAAGCGTAAACTCGACGCAGAGCAGCCCGACGAGTGTCAGGACGAGGGTGTAAGGCAGGGCCATCCACACCATGCGGCCATAAGAGAGACGAATCAATGGCGCGAGTGCAGAGGTCAGCAGGAACAGGAACGCAGCCTGACCGTTCGGCGTAGCGACGGAGGGCAGATTGGTACCGGTATTAATGGCGACCGCCAGCAGCTCATATTGCTTCAACGTGATAGCGCCACTTTCCATTGCCGCTTTCGCTTCGTTGATATAAATCGTCCCCACGAAGACGTTATCCGAAATGGATGACAGCAGACCGTTGAAAATATAGAACAACGACAGCTGAGCATGTTCAGATGCCTGCAACACAAACTGAATAATCGGCGAAAACAGTTGTTGGTCGATAATCACCGCGACTACTGAGAAAAACACCGTCAACAGTGCGGTGAATGGCAGAGATTCGGTGAAGGCTTTACCGATAGCATGTTCATCGGTAACACCGGTCAATGATGTCGCCAGAATAATGACCGACAAACCAATCAAACCGACTTCTGCCAAATGTAGTGCCAGCGCGGTGACCAGCCAGACGCCGATAATCGCCTGCACAATCAGACGAATTTTGTCCTGACGTGTACGCTGGAGACGGCTTTGATCGTCAAACTGTTGCAGCACTTCGCGGACTTTCTCCGGCAGCGTTTCACCGTAGCCAAACCAACGCAGCTTCTCTACCAGCAGGCAGGTTAACAGGCCACAAATCAGAACCGGGACGGTCACCGGCGACATGCGCAGGAAGAAATCGCCAAAATGCCAGCCAGCCGCTTTAGCGATGATCAGGTTTTGTGGTTCGCCCACCATGGTCATCACGCCGCCTAATGCGGTGCCGACACCGGCATGCATCATCAGACTACGCAGAAAGCCACGGAACTGTTCCAGAACCACTTTGTAATGCTTGTCGATATGACTATCGTCTTGCAGGTCGGTATCTTCAGTACGGGAAGAGGCTACGCGGTGATAAATACCATAAAAACCGACTGCAACGCTGATCACCACCGCCACGACGGTTAAGGCATCGAGGAACGCGGAGAGGAACGCCGCCGCCACGCAAAAAGAGAGCGACAGCAGCATTTTGGAGCGAATACTTAACAGCAAACGGGTAAATATGAACAACAACAGCTGTTTCATAAAATAGATACCCGCCACCATAAACATCAGTAACAGCAAGACTTCAAGATTTGCCGCCACTTCTTCACGAACATGTTCTGCGCTGGTCATGCCGATGAATACCGCTTCGATAGCCAACAGACCACCGGGGAGCAGCGGGTAGCATTTCAGGGCCATCGCCAGAGTGAAAATAAATTCCGCTACCAGCAACCAGCCAGCGACGAAAGGGCTGATGAGGAAAATTAACGGATTTACGATTAAGAAAATGATGAGGGCGAGTTTGTACCAGTCGGGGGACTGGCCCAAAAAATTGCGCCATAGTGCGCGGCCCCAGGAGATCTCCATGATGGTTTCCCTTACCTTAGAAATAATCAATGATGTTTTTATGTTTAAACGCAAAGCTTAACGGTCAGACAGGAGTGAGGCAAGTCTTGATAGTCAAGGGGAAAGAGATGCAGAAAATGAAGCCTTGATCCCTTTTTTCTTCTTTTTGTCTTCTATCAGCGTAGTTAGCCCTCTGGTATGATGAGTCCAACTTTGTTTTGCTGTGTTATGGAAATCTCACTATGGTCATTAAGGCGCAAAGCCCGGCGGGTTTCGCGGAAGAGTACATTATTGAAAGTATCTGGAATAACCGCTTCCCTCCCGGGACTATTTTGCCCGCAGAACGTGAACTTTCAGAATTAATTGGCGTAACGCGTACTACGTTACGTGAAGTGTTACAACGTCTGGCACGAGATGGCTGGTTGACCATTCAACACGGCAAGCCGACGAAGGTGAATAATTTCTGGGAAACCTCTGGTTTAAATATCCTTGAAACACTGGCGCGACTGGACCACGAAAGTGTGCCGCAACTTATTGATAATTTGCTGTCGGTGCGTACCAATATTTCAACTATTTTTATTCGCACCGCGTTTCGTCAACATCCCGATAAAGCGCAGGAAGTGCTGGCAACCGCTAATGAAGTGGCCGATCACGCCGACGCCTTTGCCGAGCTGGATTACAACATTTTCCGCGGCCTGGCGTTTGCTTCCGGCAACCCGATTTACGGTCTGATCCTTAACGGGATGAAAGGGCTGTATACGCGCATTGGTCGTCACTATTTCGCCAATCCGGAAGCGCGCAGTCTGGCGCTGGGCTTCTATCACAAACTGTCGGCGTTGTGCAGTGAAGGCGCACACGATCAGGTATACGAAACAGTGCGTCGCTATGGGCATGAGAGTGGCGAGATTTGGCACCGGATGCAGAAAAATCTGCCGGGTGATTTAGCCATTCAGGGACGATAATCCTTCCAGACGGATGACAAACGTATAATTGCCTGATGCGCTACGCTTATCAGGCCTACGTGTTTTTTTGCAATGTATTGAATTTGCGATACTTTGTAGGCCGGATAAGGCATTTACGCCGCATCCGGCAAAAATGAGTCCTCCTCAAACGAGGAGGACTATTTACAGATTTCCCATTCTCGGCGGGCAACGTTCCAGCAACTCGACGCTGCCGTCTTCGTTTTGCTGTTCCAGCATCACATCAAATCCCCACAGGCGATGCACATGCTTCAGCACTTCTTTGCGCCCCCGATCCAGCGGTGCGCGATTATGTGGAATGTAACGCAGCGTCAGCGAACGGTCGCCGCGCAAATCCACGTTCCAGATCTGAATATTCGGCTCCAGATTACTTAAGTTATATTGCGACGATAACCGGTTACGGATTTCCCGATAACCTTCTTCATTATGAATAGCGGAAATCTCCAGATAATTATGCCGATCATCATCCAGCACGGTGAAGAAGCGGAAATCACGCATCACTTTCGGTGACAGGAACTGGCTGATAAAACTCTCATCTTTGAAATCACGCATCGCGAAATGCAGCGTTTCCAGCCAGTCGGAACCGGCGATATCCGGGAACCAGTATTTGTCTTCTTCCGTTGGTGACTGACAAATCCGTTTAATATCCTGGAACATGGCAAACCCGAGGGCATACGGGTTGATGCCGCTGTACCACGGGCTGTTATAGGGCGGCTGGAAGACCACATTGGTGTGGCTGTGCAAAAACTCCAGCATAAAACGTTCCGTTACTTTCCCTTCATCATACAGATGGTTAAGGATGGTGTAGTGCCAGAAGGTCGCCCAGCCTTCGTTCATCACCTGAGTCTGTTTTTGCGGATAAAAATACTGGCTCACCTTACGCACAATACGCAGGATTTCACGCTGCCATGATTCCAGCAGTGGCGCATTTTTCTCCATAAAATAGAGCAGGTTTTCTTGTGGTTCGGACGGATAGCGGCGCGCTTCAGCAACCGTTTTCTCTTCCTCGCGCTTTGGCAGGGTACGCCAGAGCATATTGACCTGACTTTGCAAGTACTCTTCGCGGCTTTTCTGCCGGGCTTTCTCCTCTTGCAGCGAGATTTTTTGTGGGCGTTTATACCGGTCCACGCCGTAGTTCATCAGCGCATGGCACGAGTCCAGCAGCCGTTCTACTTCATCAACGCCATAACGTTCTTCGCACTCGGTAATATATTTACGGGCAAAAATCAGATAATCGACAATCGAACTGGCGTCGGTCCAGCTACGGAATAAGTAATTGTTTTTGAAGAAAGAGTTATGCCCATAGCAGGCATGAGCCATCACCAGCGCTTGCATGGTAATGGTGTTCTCTTCCATCAGGTAAGCGATACACGGGTTAGAGTTAATGACGATTTCATAGGCCAGTCCTTGCTGACCGTGCTTATACAGCCGTTCAGTCTCGATAAACTTTTTACCGAATGACCAGTGCGGATAGTTAATTGGCATGCCGACGCTGGAGTAGGCATCCATCATCTGTTCTGAGGTTATCACTTCAATCTGGTGCGGGTAGGTATCCAGCCGGTAGAGTTTCGCCACCCGGTCTATCTCTGCCAGATAAACATCCAGCAGGTCGAACGTCCAGTCGGGTCCATCGCTCAAACGTGTGGTGTCCTTATTCATAGAATCGATCGTCGCCATACGCGCACCTCATTGTTGTCGGCGCTCTCTGTGTGGAGCACCTCATTTCAAGCATAGAACACCTGTTAAAAACCGCGTCGCCGGAGAATTTTTTTCTTTGCGATTTCTTATTATCAGAGTGCCACTAATCCGCTTCTGAACGGAATTTTATGCTGGATAAAAAGGGCGTTCAGCAGGAGATACTAAAGACGCCATATTGCCGCAGAGTCAGGGAGATGTGAGCTAGCTCACCATAAAAAAGCCGTATGTTGAATAATATTTTCAACTGAGTTATCAAGATGTAATTAGATTATTATTCTTTTACTGTATCTACCGTTATCGGAGTGGCTATGCGAGTTGTCATACTGGGAAGTGGTGTGGTAGGCGTTGCCAGCGCCTGGTACTTAAATCAGGCAGGACATGAGGTCACCGTCATTGATCGGGAGCCGGGGGCCGCCCTGGAAACCAGTGCCGCGAATGCCGGGCAAATCTCCCCCGGATATGCTGCACCGTGGGCGGCACCAGGTGTGCCTTTAAAAGCGATTAAATGGATGTTCCAGCGCCATGCGCCGCTGGCGGTTCGTCTCGACGGTACGCAGTTCCAGTTGAAATGGATGTGGCAAATGTTACGTAACTGCGACACCAGCCACTACATGGAAAACAAAGGGCGGATGGTACGTCTGGCGGAATACAGCCGTGATTGCCTGAAAGCATTGCGCGCCGAAACCAATATTCAGTATGAAGGGCGTCAGGGTGGGACGCTGCAACTGTTCCGTACTGAACAACAGTATGAAAACGCGACCCGCGATATTGCCGTGCTGGAAGATGCTGGCGTACCGTATCAGCTGCTGGAATCCAGCCGCCTGGCGGAAGTGGAGCCCGCGTTGGCAGAAGTGGCGCACAAACTGACGGGCGGCCTGCAACTGCCCAATGATGAAACCGGAGACTGCCAGCTGTTTACCCAGAATCTGGCGCGGATGGCGGAGCAGGCGGGGGTTAAATTCCGCTTTAATACGCCCGTTGACCAACTGCTTTGCGACGGCGAGCAAATTTACGGCGTGAAGTGTGGTGATGAAGTGATTAAGGCCGATGCGTATGTGATGGCGTTTGGTTCTTACTCGACGGCGATGCTCAAAGGCATTGTTGATATTCCGGTGTATCCGCTGAAAGGCTACTCGCTGACTATTCCGATTGCGCAGGAAGATGGTGCGCCGGTGTCTACTATCCTTGATGAAACCTACAAAATCGCCATTACCCGTTTCGATAACCGCATTCGTGTTGGCGGAATGGCGGAAATTGTTGGCTTTAACACCGAGCTGTTGCAACCGCGTCGTGAAACGCTGGAGATGGTGGTTCGCGATCTCTATCCACGCGGCGGTCATGTTGAGCAGGCGACTTTCTGGACTGGCCTGCGCCCGATGACGCCAGACGGCACGCCGGTTGTCGGGCGTACACGCTTTAAAAATCTGTGGCTGAATACCGGTCACGGCACGCTCGGCTGGACGATGGCTTGCGGTTCCGGTCAGTTGTTAAGCGATCTGCTCTCGGGGCGCACGCCAGCGATCCCGTATGAAGATCTAAGCGTAGCGCGCTACAGCCGTGGATTTACGCCATCACGCCCGGGCCATTTACATGGCGCACACAGCTAAGGAAACGAGATGACCCGTCCGATACAGGCCAGCCTCGATCTGCAGGCATTAAAACAGAATCTGTCCATTGTCCGCCAGGCCGCGCCGTACGCGCGCGTCTGGTCGGTGGTAAAAGCGAACGCTTACGGGCACGGTATTGAGCGTATCTGGAGCGCGCTCGGGGCCACCGATGGCTTTGCATTGCTTAATCTGGAAGAGGCAATAACGTTACGTGAGCGCGGCTGGAAAGGACCGATCCTGATGCTGGAAGGATTTTTCCATGCTCAGGATCTGGAGATTTATGACCAGCACCGCCTGACCACCTGCGTACACAGCAACTGGCAGCTCAAAGCACTGCAAAATGCGCGGCTAAAAGCACCGTTGGATATTTATCTTAAAGTGAACAGTGGGATGAATCGGTTGGGCTTCCAGCCCGATCGCGTGCTTACCGTCTGGCAGCAGTTGCGGGCAATGGCGAATGTTGGCGAAATGACTCTGATGTCGCATTTTGCCGAGGCGGAACATCCTGATGGAATTTCCGGCGCGATGGCGCGTATTGAGCAGGCGGCGGAAGGGCTGGAGTGTCGGCGTTCGTTGGCCAATTCGGCGGCGACTCTGTGGCACCCGGAAGCGCATTTTGACTGGGTTCGGCCTGGCATTATTTTGTATGGCGCTTCGCCGTCCGGTCAGTGGCGTGATATCGCCAATACCGGATTACGTCCGGTGATGACGCTAAGCAGTGAGATTATTGGTGTCCAGACGCTAAAAGCGGGCGAGCGTGTGGGCTACGGCGGTCGCTATACTGCGCGCGATGAACAGCGAATCGGCATTGTCGCCGCAGGATACGCCGACGGTTATCCGCGCCACGCGCCTACCGGTACCCCTGTTTTAGTGGACGGCGTTCTCACCATGACGGTGGGGACAGTCTCGATGGATATGCTGGCGGTCGATTTAACGCCTTGCCCGCAAGCGGGTATTGGTACGCCAGTTGAGCTGTGGGGCAAGGAGATCAAAATTGATGATGTCGCCGCCGCTGCCGGAACGGTAGGCTATGAGTTGATGTGCGCGCTGGCGTTACGCGTCCCGGTTGTGACGGTGTAACTTGTTATCGCTGGATGCGACCAGCGTCGTATCCAGCGTTACAAAACACATTAAACTTAAGATTCGGCTTCTTCCTCCGCTACCCGAACACCAATCTTCAACACTTCATTATCTTCTTTCTCGGCCACCGTCCAGATCATCCCGGCAAACTCTACCTGGTCACCGACAACCGGTGCTGCGCCTAACAACTGCTGGACGATTTCACCCAGCGTTTGCTGCTTATCGCGATATTCTCGCCCGTCTTCCAGGCCATATATCAGCGCCACATCAGCATATTTGGCGCTGGCTTCGAGAATGAAGTCACCAAAGAAGCGTTGATCCAGCGCGACCGGCGGCGACTGGCTGAACAGTTTACCGAGCGCCGGGAGATCGCGTTCCCGACCAATTACACACAACACATCGCCTTCGCGCAGTCGGGTGCTGCCGGTGGGATGAAGCAACTGGTTATCACGAAACAGTGCCGCAATACGCGTCTCTTTTGGCATATGCAAATCACGCAGTGCCGCGCCTACGCACCATTTATCGGCACTCAATTGATAAACAAACTGCTCCCACGGATTTTCCGGATGAATATCCAGGCCAACGCGTGACACCGGACGTCCCACTGGCGGAACGACCACTTTGGCTTTTTTCGCCGCCCACGAGAGTGATGTTCCCTGCAATAGCAGTGAAACCAGGACCACAAAGAAGGCGACATTAAAGAACAGTCGCGCATTCTCCAGCCCCGCCATCATCGGGAACACAGCCAGAATAATCGGCACCGCGCCGCGTAATCCTACCCAGCTGATAAACACGCGCTCACGCAGATTGAAGCCACGGAACGGTAGCAATCCGGCAAATACCGAAAGAGGACGGGCGAAGAAAATCATCCATGCGGACAAAATGAGCGCCGGAATGGCAATAGGCAGCAGATCGCTTGGGTTAACCAATAGCCCCAGCACCAGGAACATGGCGATTTGCGCCAGCCAGGCGAGGCCGTCGAAATTTTGCAGGATGCCGTAGCGGTTGCGAATCGGCCGATTACCCAGCAGAAAACCGCACAGATAAACAGCCAGAATACCGCTACCTTCCAGCGCCGTGGTTAAAGCAAAAATTAAAATTCCGCCGCTTAATGCCAGCAATGGATATAATCCGGCGGGCAGGGCGATGCGATTAATCATTTGCAGCAGTAAATAACCACCGCCAAGCCCGATGACAATTCCGAGGCCAAATTGCTGCAGAATATCGACCACGAACATCCAGCTGACACTGCTTTCATGCTGCTGGATCATCGCAATCAGGGTAATCGTCAGAAAGACCGCCATTGGATCATTACTGCCGGATTCAATTTCCAGCGTCGAGCCAACACGTTCGTTAAGCCCCTTACCACCCAGCAGAGAAAAGACCGCTGCAGCATCGGTGGAGCCGACGATAGCGCCGATTAATAATCCTTCAATCAAATCAAGATTAAACAGCCACGCCGCCATCATGCCGGTTAAACCAGAGGTGATAAGCACGCCCAGCGTCGCCAGCGACAGTGCCGGTCCTAACGCCACACGAAAGGAACTGGCCTGAGTGCGCATCCCGCCGTCGAGCAAAATAATCGCCAGCGCCAGGTTACTTACCATGTAGGCGAAGGGATAATTATCAAACGGGATACCGCCGACGCCATCAACCCCCGCCAGCATGCCGATCGCCAGAAAAATAACCAGAATGGGAATGCCAAGACGGGAAGAAAATGAACTAAGTAAAATACTGCTGGTGACAAGGATGGATCCTAAGATGAAAAGGCTAATTATTGTTGTGGCATCCAACGGTCGGTTACTCCTGATTACGCTGTCTCTTATATAAACCCTACCATATTAGCGGCAGAGACAGCGTTTTACTTAGCCCTGAAGCGTGATTTTTTTACATTTTAAGAACAGGATGACCGCTAATCGTCAACTGAGTGCCTTCCTGGGTGTTATTCAGAATGGCATGTGCGCCCAACGGCAGCGTAACCGTGCGTTGTTCATGACCAAAATCGAGGCCGGTAATGAGTGGAATCGACAGGCGGGAACGCAAAAACGCGTACACTGACTCCAGGTTGTAACCTGCGTCATAATCATTAGGCGTGCTGCCGCTAAAGCTACCGAGAATAATCGCCTTCTGACGTGGCAAAATTCCAGCATGATAGAGCTGCAACAGCATACGTTCGACGCGGAAAGGGTGCTCGTTAATATCTTCCAGCACCAGAATACCGTTCTCAATTTTTGGCATCCACGGTGTACCAATCAGTGAAATCAGCATCGCAAGATTGCCTCCCCACAGCGTGCCTTCGGTCTGACATGTCGGGCCTTCCCCTTGCCATTCAATGGTGAACGTTTTATTGCGTAACGCCAGCCAGAAGTGGTGCTCGGTAAAGGCATTTAGTTCATCCGCGCCAAAGTTTGCTACCAGCATGGGGCCGCTAAAGGTGATGACATTGCCTTGCGCCAGAAGACCGCACTGAATGGCGGTAAAATCGCTATGTCCGCAAATGAGTAACGGGTCATGTTGTTGGCGAGCCACCAGTGCCTGCCAGTCAATATCTGCCAGTAAACGACAGGCACCGTAACCGCCGCGTACAGACAGCACGATGGTGTTGGGGGTAGTCAGTCTGGCAAGAGAATTGAGATCTTCCAGACGCTCCGTTTCCGTACCCGCAAAACGCTCACAACGACGGGCAATAACCTCGACGTTATTGACCTGATGCCCCGCGTCGGTAAGGCGCTGGATACCACGCAGCGCGGCGTGCTGTTTAATGCAGTAACCTGATGGGGCAATTAAGTGAAACAGAGACATGGCAATTCCTTGCTGACAACAGAAACGAAATGTATATCATGCCGCTTAGGTGTGCCGTTGTCACCTCAACGGCGATTCCAGGCTATAAGGATAGAAGAAGTGAAATTGAGATGGTTTGCCTTTTTGATTGTGTTATTAGCGGGTTGTTCATCAAAGCATGACTATACGAACCCGCCGTGGAACGCGAAAGTTCCGGTGCAACGTGCGATGCAGTGGATGCCAATAAGCCAGAAAGCCGGTGCAGCCTGGGGCGTCGATCCACAATTGATCACGGCGATTATCGCTATCGAATCGGGTGGTAATCCGAACGCGGTGAGTAAATCGAATGCCATTGGTTTGATGCAGATAAAAGCTTCAACCTCCGGACGTGATGTATATCGTCGTATGGGCTGGAGCGGTGAGCCGACGACCAGCGAGCTGAAAAATCCGGAGCGTAATATTTCAATGGGGGCGGCTTACCTGAATATTCTGGAAACCGGCCCGCTGGCAGGCATTGAAGATCCGAAGGTACTGCAATATGCGCTGGTGGTGTCATACGCTAACGGGGCAGGTGCGCTGCTACGGACTTTCTCGTCAGATCGGAAAAAGGCGATCAGCAAAATCAACGATCTGGATGCTGATGAGTTCCTCGATCACGTAGCGCGAAATCATCCTGCGCCGCAGGCTCCGCGCTATATCTACAAACTTGAGCAGGCACTGGACGCGATGTAAATCAGTCGCGCACATTGTCCGCTTTTTTCCGGGCTTCTCGCTCGAGAGAGAAAATAATCCGCTGTAATTGCCGCTCCACCGTCGGGCTGACGTTAAGAAAACGGAAGCTCAGACGGGGAGTGGTGATGGTTTCATTTTTGCCATCAATCACTTTGCGCTCGCTGATGGAGATTAACTGGGCGTCAAAGTGAAAAACACCCCATTGCCCCATGTTGACTTCAATCTGAGCGAAGCGCATGCCTTCGTGTAATTCGGCAGGCTTTGCTGTTTCCAGTAATGCGCCCATGCCGCCTAACGACAAATCATACAGGCGGAAACGTAACGTACTGTTATCCGCCAGTTTGGTCTGGCAAAAATAAGGCGGATGGAGTGGGGCGGTGATGCGGAAATATCGGCGTCGTTGTACAAACCATAAGGTGGGAGGCGGTACGGTAATAAATGCCGGAAGCTGCAAGTATTCACTCTGCTGTAGTTGTTCAACAGTAAACTCGACTTTCGCACCCTGAGTTTCGGCGGTAATGGTAATGTGCTGCGCCTTTAGCACGGCGATGTTGTCTTCGGCCTGGCTGCCGAAATCCAGCACCAGTTTATCCGGAGTTATTGCCAGTATTTTGCTGATCAGCTGCCCGCCATTCCAGCTGATACGCAAAGGAATTGCGGCTTTGTGCAAATCGCGTAACACGCCCAGGACGGCTAACGGATTTTGTTTCAGGAACTGCTCATGGTAATGACTCACGCGGAAAAACTCCTGACTGACAAACTGTCTTTGGTTTATCGGTCGCAGTTAACAAAACTTAATACAAATGCGCGAATATTTTTTACATGTTGTTCTTAAATCAGCCGACATACGCCCAGCATCGATCCCGCCCTTGCCTATACTTAGAGCGTTGACGTAAGCATTTCTTGCGTCCGATTCATCGAAACGAGGGCCTGAACATGGGAATTATTGCCTGGATTATTTTTGGCCTGATAGCCGGTATTATCGCCAAGCTAATCATGCCGGGGCGTGATGGTGGTGGATTTTTCCTGACCTGTATTCTTGGGATAGTCGGTGCGGTGGTCGGCGGCTGGCTGGCGACCATGTTTGGCATTGGCGGCTCCATCAGCGGTTTTAATTTGCACAGCTTCCTGGTGGCGGTGGTGGGCGCTATCCTGGTGCTGGGCGTATTCCGCCTCCTGCGAAGAGAATAAGATTTTCATAAGGCGGATAGCGATACAGATGCCGCTATCCGCTTTCACATCAGAACGTATACTCGATACCTGCCCAGAAATTGCGACCTTCTTCAATAAACCCTTCACTGTAGGCATATTTGGTATCAAACAGGTTATTGACCGACGCATTAACGCTGAAGCCATGACCTAAGGTGTAATCGGCTCGAATGTGGGTCACCGCAAAACCGGCGGCTTTTTGTGAACCGTCACTGTTGCTGTAGCTGGAGGAACGCGCCTCTTCCGACAGCGTTACGCTTAACGGCTCCCACGGTTTGAGAGTCATCCATGCGGTCATTGTCTGCGTTGGCAGATCGGTTATCTTGCCGATGTCTTTACGTTTGGCATCAGCGTGGATCAGGGCGTAGCTCAATCCTACATCCAGTATATTGCTGATTTTCCCCTTAATACCGGCATCCAGACCGCTGTAATCCACCGTGCCGCTGTTCTGATTTTGAATGGTATCGGCATCGATATTGTGCGAGAGGATGGCATCACTCACCCGGTTATAGTAAACGCTGACCTCAAATCCCCAGTCGTGCGTGAAGGCACCATTCCAGGTTAAATCCACCCCGCGCGCGCGTTCCGGCTTGAGCTGCGGGTTAACAATCGCTATCTGGTTATACGCAGGTTTGGACGTGGTATAGCGTTCTTTCAGCGTCGGAAAGCGTGTGCGGTCATAGTACGAAAGCGCCAGCGTGTCTTCATTGGCAAAGTGGTATTTCCCCATCACCTGCCAGTTAAAAGCTGACTGATTGTTGTCGTCATAATGGGTGATACTGCCATCTTTCTCATGTTTTTTCGCTTCTACGCTATCGCGCCAGTCATAGCTGATTCCAGCCACGACATCGACATTATCGGCAGCAGCCCATTGATATTCACTGGCGAGCGACCAGGTACGATCTTCATAGCGATCGTAAGCGGCGTGCGGCGCACCTTTTTCCCGGTGTACGTCATCTTTCCAGTTAACGGCAAACGACAGCAGATCGTTTTCACGCACATCGGCTGCCAGTTGTAACCCGGCACCGTCGCTGTAATCGGAATAATGGCTGTAGCTGCCTTTTTTATTTTTCAAATCAGCCAGCGAGTTGTACATCATTAGCGTATTTTCAAAGGTGTCGCGATACAGCCGACTTTTCAGGGTAAAACGATCGTTTAGTTGGGTCGTTCCCTGATAATAAAAACTTTCTTTGTCATACTCTGGCCACTGCCAGTAGCGTGATTTCTGACCACTATTTCCACTGTATGGCGGGTTATCTTTTTCACCATCCTGCTTAATGTAAGTCAATGTGTATTCATCGTTTTCGCGTGGTGTAAAACCGAGCTTCACAATGCCGCGTTTATCATCAGCCGATGAATTAATCATCTTGCCGTGTTTGCCTGCAATATCATTATTTACACCATGCGGCAGGCCGAGAAAATCCTGCTTTAGCTGGCTACCGCTGACTTGCAAATACCCCAGATCGCTGCTGGCGGCAAATGAAGCATGCATATCGTAGGCATTGTCCTGGCTACGGCTCCATCCCTGGCGATATCCCAGATTTGCTTCCAGAGGTTTTGTTGGCTTCTGGGTGGTGATATTAATGGCTCCGCCCATCTGATTAGGCCCCTGAAGCAGCGACGAATACCCTTTGGAAACTTCAACTGCCCCCAAATTGTTGGTCAGAATCCGCGCCAGATCGAGGTTGCCGTCATAGGGAACATAAATGGGCACACCGTCGAAATAGACCGGCACCTGACGACTATCAAAGCCACGAACTTTGACCTGTTCTTCGTTGCGGCTACCTGACTTTTGCAGCACCACGCCGGGGACGACACTTAATGCCTGAGCGACATTCTGTTTATCCAGGGCCTTCATGGTGGGTTGATCGAGAACGGTGGTCGTCGTTGATGATACCGGACTGGACCATACGGTCAGCGTGTCGCTCTCCTGAGCCGCTACGGCCTGCTGGGTAAAGGCAAGTGATAATACTGTGCAGAGATAACGTTTTTTGAGTCTCATAGAATAAATTCCGTTTAACAAAGAATTAAATAGAGGCTGCGGGTTGCAGACTGACTTTAATGTCAGCAGGTGCCGCGTAATAAGGCGCGGAGGTAATAAAAAGGCGAATGCCGCAGTCGAGGTAATTTTTGAGTGTTGTCAGATTAATTCCGCCGGTCAGAGCCAGCGTGCAGTGGGGAGCCAGCGACGGTGCTATTTGCGCAATTTCAGTTGCCTGTTGCGGACTAAATTTGTCGAGCTGAAGTACGTCTGGTTGCGCGCGTAACGCGGCGATTGCCTCTTTCGGCGTGTCGGCTTCAACAACTATTTTCTTCTCGGGTGCGTGGCGACGTAACTGATTGATTGCGCCTGACCAGTCCTGATTGTCATGAAGAAAATGGCGGTGGTTGGCAAACAATAATATGGTTTCCGCACATCCGGCACGATGAATCAGTCCTCCGGCAGCCAGAATTGCCTGCGAGGCCAGTAAGCGGGGGCCCGGAATTGCTTTTCGGGTGCAGGCGATATTGCCATCAGGGTAACGTTCACGAAGTAACGCCAGCATTTGAGCGAGATAATCAGAAACACCGCAACTCCACTCCAGCACATTCTGGACTGCCTTCCATCCCTGATGAAGTGCTGCGGCATTACCTTGCGCACGGATTAGCCGCTGACCCGCGTTCGCTTGTGAACCGTCGCTGACCGCGTCATCAATAGTTAATCCCAGCGTAGTTAACATCTTACACGCGACAGAAATTCCGCTGACGCAGCCGCCCTGACGGAGAAAAAACTCTATATAGCCATGCTGGTGTCCAATATTTAATGCTCGCGTGGTCAGGTCACCGCCCTGGATATCTTCCAGCAGTAACGCATCGATTTGTGCCTGAGAAAGGAAAATCATCGCAGTGTCTCCTGCGGTACGCTATCCCACCAGATGAGCGCCCAGTCGCGGCTGGCAGGGGCGAGGGCACGAGCATCTTGTTGTTGATACCAGCGATATAACCGCTCACGCTCATCGTCGTTAAGCGCGCCCAGACTCCAGCTGACGTTCTGCTCAAAACGTTCCCAGGTGCTGTTATCCTGTTGGCAATTTTGTCCACGGATAAAATCAACGTGAGCATAAATTCCCATCTGATACAGGACGTTGAGTGCAAAGATATAGTTGGGTAATTCGATCACTTCCCGACCAGCCGCCCGCTGAATGGCTGGAGAGACGAACGAGGTGCTGACCAGATGAGTCGTATAGACGCGAAGCCGTGCCTGATTATTCAGTTTGCTCATTGCCTGGCGCATATCAGCCACCAGAGTGGAGCGGGAAGCCACGGCAATATCGCAGCGTGGCAGGTCACTCCAGTCCTCTTCCCAGGCGCGCTGGATCCAGTGGACATTGTCTGCCTTTAGCGCGGCGGCGCGACGGGCGGCAACGTTCAGCATCCCCTGACTGTAATCAACGCCATAAATCGTCGTGAGTTTGTCCGCCAGCGCCAGCGATACGGTACCCGGTCCGCAGCCCATATCGAATAAGGTTTGCGCGCCTTGCAGGTCAATTTTTGAGGTCAGTTGTTGCAGGTAGCTGTCCGTCGGCGAGGCGCAATTTTCCGCCATTTTTTCCGCCCGTTGATCCCAGTGATCCGGCGTTTTTTCTGTGCGATGGGCCAGCCTGAGTTGCTGAAGGTAAAGGTCTGCAAAATCAATATCGTCAATGAGCATGATTTTTCCTTAGTGCTTAATTGCAGAGAGGTGATGGTGAATCTGGTCGGCAGAAACCCGGTACAGGGCAGCCAGTTTTTTCGTTGTTAACTGTTCGGTCGGTAAGCCTTGTGTTACTCGTCCATCTGGCTCTACCTGGATAATGCTGTCGGCAATGGCGTTGGCATGGAGCGGATGATGAGTCGACATTAACATTGTCATGCCGTTATTTTTGAGCTGCGCCAGCGTGTCCAGAAGTTGGATCTGATGACCGAAATCGAGGCTGGAGGCAGGCTCATCCAGTAATAACAAGCGCGGTTGCTGGACGAGTGCACGGGCGATTAAAGCCAGCTGACGTTCACCGCCGCTAAGCGTATTCCAGCGTCGTGTCGCCAGATGCAAAATGCCCAGCTTTTCCAGTTGCTCCGTTGCTTTCAGGCGTTCTTGCTTACCGGGAACGGAAAAAGCGCCTATGGTGGGGGCCAGGCCCATCAACACCATATCCAGCACACTAAAAGCAAAAATGCCGTCGTGCGCCTGCGGCACCCAGGCAATAGCCTGCGCGCGCTGGCGATGGCTGAGTGTCTGCACAGGGAGGCTATCCAGTAAGATCTCGCCTTTTAATAACGGTATAACGCCAAGAATGGAGCGCATGAGTGTGGTTTTGCCGCAACCATTGGCTCCTAACAGACAACAAATTGTTCCTTGCGACAGGGTGAAGGACACGTCGCGTAGCACCGGATGGCGGGAGTAACCCAGAGACGCATGACGGACGGCAAGCAAAGTCACTGGCGACCTCCGCGTAACAACAAAAACAGGAAAAACGGTGCGCCAACAAAAGCGGTCAGAATGCCAAGTGGGATTTCTGTTGTTCCAATGCTGCGTGCCAGCGTATCGGTAAGCAGGAGCAGAATCGCGCCAGTACACATTGCCATGGGCAACAGCTGCTGATGGTTATGACCGGTCAACAAGCGGGCAATGTGCGGAACGACCAGGCCGACCCAACCAATTATGCCCGCTATTGCTACCGTGCTGGCGGTGATGAGTGTGGCACAGACAATCAATCCAAAGCGCAGACGTGTCACGTTCAGTCCCAGCGAACGGGCTTCGTCGTCGGAAAGCGTGAGTAAATTCATGCGCCAGCGGAGAAAAAACAGGGGCAAGGAGCCTATGAGAATGATCGGTGCAGCATAGCAGAGATCGCGTAAGGTCACGGTGGACAGCCCCCCCAGCAACCAGAAGGTAATTGACGGTAACTGGGTATAAGGATCGGCCAGCGTTTTTATTAGCGATATCCCCGCTCCGCACAACGTTCCTAACGCAATGCCTACCAGCACCAGGGTTAAGATCGGATCGTGGCGGGTCACCCGACGCGTAATCAACCAGACGCCCGCGACCACCATCAGCCCGCCGCAAAATGCGTACAGCTGGATGTAAACAATGGATAATCCCCACAGGATTGCCGCGCAGGCACCAAGTCCGGCACCGGCGGAGACGCCTAAAATATCCGGTGACACTAAGGGATTACGGAACATTCCCTGATAGGTGGTTCCGGCCCCTGCCAGCGCCGCGCCCAGAAACAGCGCAGCAAGAATACGCGGCACGCGGATTTGCCAGAAGACAATTTGTTCCTGCACAGGAACATTTTCTTGACGAAGAATGAGCGCCAGCAGTTGCTGCATATCGAGATGATAAGCCCCACTTACGGCGGCAAAAGTGATACTGATAGCTGCCAGCAGCAAAATACATCCGTTTACGGTTCTCATTAGCTCGCCACCAATTTTTGATAGTCGGCGTCACTGAGTGAACAATGCCAGAACAGTTGGGCGTAATGCTGTATGTCACTTTTAAACTGGCGATTGATGGCGGGATCCAGCCAGGCGTGAAGTCTGCGTAATCCCAGAAGACGGTTGATTCCCGGCGGGGCATCCAGCCAGCCAAAGGGCAGGCCACTTAAAAATAAGATGCGTTGTTCCGCAACCGCTTTCACGCCCTGCCAGAGAGGATCACGACGAATAAAATCTGCAGTAACGGCCTCCTGAACCAGAATAATATCCGGCTGCCAGCGCAGGAGATTTTCCATGGAAACCTGTGTCAGACCGTGGCGATCGGCTATTTGCGCGACGTTATGCAAACCTAATAATTCCGCCGCCTCGGTATGCAACGAACCCTGTAAGCCCGTTTCCAGCCCTCGAGGACCGCGCGCAGCATAAAAGCTGAGGTTAGCGGCGGGTGAGGTGGCGAATGCCTGAGCTTCACCAACGAAGCGGCTGGCGAGATTGGCTTGTTCTGCGGCGCGGTGCTCTTCGCCTAACGTTTTGCCAAGCGTTGTTAACTGTTCTGCTGATTGTTCCAGTTTCCCGTTAAGCAATAACCAGGGTATTTGTGTCTGTTCGCTAACCTGCCGTGCCTGGGAGATCCAGGTTTCATCCGTATTGCCGCAATCAACGACCAAATCGGGATGTAACGCCATAAGCCCTTCCAGCGAGAGTGTGCTGGCGCGCCCGGCGAGTCGTCCCAGCCTGGGGAACTGGCGAATGTGCTCTGGCAATGGAATTAATGCCTGACGGGCAAAATCAAAAGAGGAAAAACCGACCATTTTTTCTGGCGCGACAGCCAGCAATAGTAAATCGGCGGGCGCGCCTGCGCTGACGATGCGTGTAATGTTTTGGGCTTCGGGAAGCGTCCGTGAGGCCCAGAATTTGACTGATTGTGCAAAGGACGGCAGATGATGCAGGAACAATGTCGACGCAAGAATCTGTGTAAACCTCCGTCTGGTTAGTGACATAAGTAATATCCTGATAATTAAAACCGCTATATACTTACACATATAGCGAAAAAGATCATGTTTGATGTCAAAATTTGTCTAAAGAGACAGAATGATTTGCTTGTTTCTTAAATAACACTTTGTTCCACAAGAAAATTGTCAGGGAGGATGGGGAGTGGGGGAAAATATAAATAGAGGTGTAATGATTAACAAGTTGATAAAATAAAATTAAAATCTTCTCTAATAAAAGAAAATAAAGGCATAGACCGTAGAAAGAGTGGTATTTGGTATTTCGTGATGAAGAAAGAGCAATGCCAATTTTATGCACGTAATGGCATTGCTCGATATACAGTAAAGTTAAGGCGTAGGTTCCGCCTCTTTTTGTTTTAGCGGCTGTGTTGTTGATTCACTGAGTGGACGCGTCGCCGGAACATTGTCACACGGTTGCTCTTTCGGGCAGATCAAATCCAGCATTTTCAGCGTCACGCCATTGGTCCAGCCAAAGCCATCCTGTAATGGATATTCGCCACCGCCGCCCCCTGTTCCGGTGGTGCTGACATCATATTTTTCCACCAGCTTTTTCTCCCGGTCATAGGTGTGCTGAACATTGGTCAGGAAGTGCCAGCTAATGTCCATCGCTACCTCTTTTTGCCCGTAGTTTTGTAATCCTTCAGTCGCGACCCACTGCAACGGTGCCCAGCCGTTTGGCGCATCCCATTGTTGCCCACTTTTCACCGACGTGGTGTTCAGGCCGCCTGGTTGCAGCAGATGTGTTTTCGTCGCCGTCGCCATTTTGCTGGCGCGATCTTTCGCTGCCGCATTGACGTACAGCGGGAACAGGGCGGCCGCGGTTAACTGATTGCGCACTTTATGACTTTTCAGGTCGTAATCGGCATACCAGCCTTGTTGATCGTTCCACAGGTATTTTTCGATCCCTTTTTGACGGGCATTTGCCAGCGTTTCGTACTGGTTTGCCATCGCGTTATCTCCGGCAGCTTTGCTGGCGCGGGAGAGGATTTTTTCCATTTTGAACATCAAGCTGTTCAGATCGACCGGTACGATGCTGGTGGTGCGTAAGGTGTTTAACTGCTGCGGATTGTCCATCCAGCGCGAGCTGAAATCCCAGCCAGACGCAGCGGCAGAGCGCAGGTCGCGGTAAATTTCAGTGGCAGGTCGATTCGGATTGCTTTTGGCAGTGGCAATATCTTCCACCCATGACTCTGGTCGTGGCGTATCGCGATCGTCCCAGTAGCGGTTGAGAAGGGTACCATCCTGAAGTTTTACAACGCGTTTTTCCTGTTGTCCGGCTTGCAGGTTTTCAACACCGTCCATCCAGTAAGCATATTCTTTTTGCATTTGCGGCAGGTATTGTTTCAACGCGGCGTCGCCTTCATGCTGCGCCAGTAACTCTACCATCAGGGCAAAGAAGGGCGGCTGCGAGCGGCTTAAATAGTAACTGCGGTTGCCGTTGGGAATATGACCGTAAGTGTCTATTTCATGAGCAAAATTGGCCACCATATCCGCGACTTTATCCCAGTGACCGCTTTCGGCAAGTCCTAACATGGTGAAGTAACTGTCCCAGTAATATACCTCGCGAAAACGTCCGCCTGGCACGACATAAGGTTTTGGCAGCGGTAATAGAGAATCCCATTTTTCGGTGTTTTCGGTAGAACGCGTTAATACCGGCCAAAGTCCGTCAATATGTTCGCGCAGTGATTGCCCCTCTGGCGGAACATATTTCTCGCCCTCTTTCGGCAGGGTGAAATTGACGTTAACGAAATGGCGTAGATCAAATCCGCTCTGGTTTTGCTGCATCCGATAATCAGCAAGGATCATCAGCGGATCGCTGTTCGGCACGGCATCGGCAAAGGTTTTTTGGTCCGGAAAAAGTTTGGCGTTTTGCACATCATTAAACAGCGGCCCTAATAAAATATCAGGCGGTTGTGGTGTTACCGATGTTTCTTCTGCCTGCACCGATAGCGCAGCGAAACACAAAAAGATGCAGGCTGGAATTAACGCCATTTTTTGCGGGCGAGAAGGGGCGGGGGATTTCATCAATCATTCTCCTTTGGCGAAACCGAATAAAACGGTATTCAAGTATCAGAAAACCTTAGTTCAGGATCGCACTAGCTGCATGATCGAAATCACATTCTGCGAACTGACAGACATTTTAGAAAAGGGAATTAAAGGGATAAATAACGGCGAAATAGAGTGATAAAATAACATCTGTTTATTAGTCAGCCAGCGACGTTGGGTTTGCGATTAGCGAAGAAAAATCATCATAATTTGGTGAAAAATATAACAGGTAGTTAAAAACATCAGTGCAGAGTAAATTGCCGGATGACATCAGAATGATGCCATCCGAACGGTGGTTTAACCCTGACGGTTGAAACGTTGCGTTTTAACGTCCAGCGTTAGCGTTTCTTCTGGTTGTATCGCATACAGTTTCTCACCCTGCTGGCAAATCCAGCCAATTCCCAGTTCACGGGCGATTAGGGCACTGTGGGATAGCGGACTTCCGGCGCTAAGGCAGATACCTTTTACAACCGCTGGATCCAGTTGCAGTACTGTGGAGGGATAAATGTTCTCCGCCAGTAGAATAGTTGGCGAGTTAAACTGCGGGAGTTCTTCTTTCGTTTGGGTCAGGTGGACCAGGGTGCGATGCAGAAGATCGTCCACATCGATATAGCGAGCCTGTAGATATTCATCATCCAGCTGTTGGTATTGCTGGCTAAGTTCTTTAAGAACTTGCTGCCAGGCATATTCCGCCGTGCAATGTTCATGCTGAAGGAGTTCGCTTGCCGCCGCCTGCAGTTCCGGATCATCTAACAGTGTATGGTGACCAGAAAAGATTGCGGCAATATCGTCAAGCCCGCAGGTTTCTGCTTTCGCTGTTAACGTCATCAGATCTAATAACGTGAAGTCAATGGCCTGGCGTAATCGTTCTTGTTCTTCTTCCACGGTCAGGGTTGATTTTGCCTGTACCGTACATAAAACAGGTTGATAATAAAAGGCTTTACCCGAAACAGGCGGAACGGGACGCAGAGTAGGTGGAGCAACTTCCTCCGTTTCACCAAAGTTATCTTCAGCCAGCTGACGGAAAGCGATCAGTGCCTCTTCAGCTTCTGGTCCTTTCGCAATCAGGCGCAGCGTATCGTTATAGCGAACTTGTAGTAACGCAATCTGGTTAATACTCTCCGGTGTAACGCATTTGCCGTTTTTCTCCAGCAACATATCGGCATTAAATGTCGATAAGGTATAAACCAGCCGGGAGGCCGGACGTACATGCAGGCCGTTACGGTTTTTTATGACCACCGACAGAGAACGGGCTTCTTCATCGTACGGAGGACATGTGTCAGAGATTTCAGTGTCGGAGGACGGTAAACCCAGTTGTTCACGTTTGGCTTCCAGCGCATGCATGGCGTCAAAGATCACTTTGTCGATATCCGCCCCCGAGGCCGCGCTGACCGTTGCTGCCAGTGTACCTTCGACCAACGGCGCAGCACACAAACGTACTTTTGCGGCGATCTCGGGAGCCAGCAATTCCAGCGCAGTTTCAGCACTCAATAATGCGCTACCCATATCCATCATGACTAGCACATGGTCGGCATCGGCAACAGATTCGATGGCCTCCATCACTTTGACGGCATCGGTACCAATGGGATTATGTGGATCGTCAATTCCCGCGGCAATGGCGATTTTACAACTATCACTCATTAACATCTGACGGGCTAATTCACCGACACCTTCTCCCAGTCGGCTGCTATGTGAAACTATGACCAGGTTTACCATCACCAATTCCTTACTCTTTTGCGGCTAACGCCAACATTTGCATCATAAACATCACCGAGGTCGCGCCGGGATCCTGGTGACCAATACTGCGTTCACCGAGATAACTGGCGCGGCCTTTGCGGGCTTGCATCGTAATCGTACTTTGTGCAGCGGATTCGGCGATGCTACTGGCAGCGTCGAGCGCCGCCGGAACAGGGAGATTTTGCTCGCAGGACTGACGTAACGATTCCACCACCGGCACCCACACATCACACATGGTTTTATCGCCAGGTTCGGCTTTCCCGCGACTGATTACGCCGTCCGCGCCATCGCGGAACATCTGATAAAGCTCTTCCAGCGTCAGGCTTTGCCGTGCCTGGGTTGTCTGTGCGGCGCGGATAAAGAAGGTACCGAACAGCGGACCACTGGCACCTCCGACGCTGGAAAGTAGTGTCATGCCGGTATTCTTGAGAATGAAACCGATATCTTTATCTGCGATAGCAGGGAGTTTTTCTACCACTTTGCTAAAGCCTCGATTCATATTTAGCCCGTGGTCAGCGTCGCCAATCTCGCGATCCAGTCCAGTAAGATACTCGCTCTCGGTGCTGAAAATATCGCCACAACGAGTGAGCCAGTTAACAATTTGAGTTCTGCTCAGTGACATTGCTTTCTCCTTATTTACCCCAGTTAAGGGCCGGGGTGTGGACAGGGGCGTCCCAGAATGCCAGCGTTTCGTCATCAACTTTCAGTAAGGTGATTGAGAAACCGGTCATATCCAGTGAGGTGCAGTACGCGCCAATTAAATTACGTTCGATAGTCAATCCCGCTTGCTGGCAACGTGTGGTCAGGCGGTTATAGACGCCGTACAGCTCAGAAAGCGGAGTTGCGCCAAGATTGTTAACCAGCGCAATCACCCGATCGCCAGACTGGAGCGGTTGTTTGGTTTGTGGTTCTTCCTGCCAGCTGCCTTGTTGATAATCCCAGAAACGCAAAGTGCGATGGTATGAGCCATTTTCCAGCAGGGTGTCGAACATTTCATCGACGGTTTGATCAAGGGAAGAGAAGGGGCGGCGGTCAATACCTGGCTCACCATGAATGCCGACGCCAAACTCCATCTCATTATCCGCCAGGGTAAAAGAAGGTTTGCCCGCGGCAGGAACGGTACAGGCACCGAGAGCGATACCTATTGAATGGCCTTGATTATTCAACTTACGCCCCAGTTCCGCACAGGCGTCCAGTGAGTCGCCACGCTCCGCCGCTGCACCTACGAGTTTTTCAATTAATACGGTGTTGGCAACGCCGCGCCGCCCGGCGGTATAAAGACTGTCTTTTACTGCAACGTCGTCATCAATGACCACAGTGGTCACTTTTACGCCGCTATCGTGCAGTAACTCGGTTGCTGTTTCGAAGTTAAGAATATCGCCGGTGTAATTTTTGATAATCAACAGTACACCTTCGCCGCCATCAATTTGCATGGCGCATTCAAAGATTTTATCGGGCGTCGGTGAGGTGAAAATTTCGCCCGGACAGGCCCCCGAAAGCATCCCCTGACCGATATAGCCACAGTGCATCGGCTCGTGTCCGCTGCCGCCACCCGACAGCAGGGCGACTTTCCCTGCAACGGGAGCATCAGCTCGGGTGACATACACCGGATCCTGATGCAGTGTCAGCGATGGATGCGCTTTCGCTAGTCCTGCCAGTTGTTCGTCCAGTACGTCTTGCACATCATTGATCAATTTTTTCATTATTTTGCTCCAGCAATTACGGTAGGGCATGGATGATGTTCAACGACACGGCGACCACTGACTGCCGATGAATCCATTGTGCATCAGGCAAGGGAAAAGAAAATTAGCCCAAATTAGGTTTCATAGTGAAACATATGCTTTAATGAATGTTCCATATTGAAACTTTTACGTGTATTAATACTTAAAATTGCGAGCCGGAACACCTTTTGTCATAAGGGATGCGGGATATGAGTGGCGCTTTTAACAACGATGGTCGGGGCATATCTCCCTTAATTGCAACCTCCTGGGAGAGATGCAATAAGCTGATGAAACGGGAGACATGGAACGTACCACACCAGGCCCAGGGCGTGACATTTGCTTCTATTTATCGGCGTAAGAAAGCGATGCTGACGCTCGGGCAGGCTGCGCTGGAAGATGCCTGGGAATATATGGCACCGCGAGAGTGTGCGTTGCTTATCCTCGATGAAACCGCCTGCATTCTCAGCCGTAATGGCGATCCGCAAACCTTGCAGCAACTAAGTACACTGGGATTCAATGACGGCACGTATTGCGCCGAGGGAATTATTGGTACTTGTGCGCTATCGTTAGCGGCTATCTCTGGTCAGGCCGTGAAAACGATGGCCGATCAACATTTCAAACAGGCACTCTGGAACTGGGCCTTTTGCGCAACGCCGTTGTTTGACAGCAAGGGCCGATTGACGGGAACAATAGCGCTGGCGTGTCCGGTTGAGCAAACTACCGCAGCTGATTTGCCGTTGACGTTGGCAATCGCACGCGAGGTCGGAAATTTACTGCTGACGGACAGTTTGCTCGCTGAAACTAACCGTCATTTAAATCAACTTAATGCCCTGTTAGAAAGTATGGATGATGGCGTGATTAGCTGGGACGAGCAGGGTAATTTGCAATTTATCAATGCCCAGGCGGCGCGGGTCTTGCGCCTTGACGCGACGGCAAGTCAGGGACGAGCAATCACTGAACTCTTAACGTTACCCGCCGTATTGCAACAAGCAATAAAACAGTCACATCCGCTCAAACACGTAGAAGCCACCTTTGAAAGTCAGCATCAGTTTATTGATGCGGTGATAACCCTTAAACCGATAATAGAAACGCAGGGAACCAGCTTTATTTTATTGCTCCATCCTGTGGAACAGATGCGGCAGTTAATGACCAGTCAATTAGGAAAAGTCAGCCATACCTTCGCTCATATGCCACAGGACGATCCGCAAACCCGCCGCTTGATTCATTTTGGTCGCCAGGCGGCGCGCAGTAGCTTTCCTGTCCTGCTTTGTGGAGAAGAGGGCGTGGGCAAGGCACTGCTAAGTCAGGCAATTCATAATGAAAGCGAGCGTGCAGCGGGGCCTTATATCGCCGTCAATTGTGAGTTATATGGTGATGCGGCGCTGGCGGAAGAATTTATTGGTGGCGATCGCACGGATAGTGAAAATGGCCGTCTGAGTCGGCTGGAACTGGCGCACGGCGGCACGCTGTTTCTTGAAAAGATTGAATATCTGGCGGTGGAGTTACAGTCTGCTTTGCTTCAGGTTATCAAGCAGGGGGTTATCACGCGACTGGATGCGCGGCGTTTAATACCCATTGATGTCAAAGTGATTGCCACAACGACCGCGGACCTCGCAATGCTGGTGGAACAAAATCGTTTTAGTCGCCAGCTGTATTACGCGCTGCATGCATTTGAAATTACCATCCCGCCACTGCGTATGCGGCGTGGCAGCATTCCGGCGCTGGTGAATAACAAATTACGCAGCCTTGAAAAACGCTTCTCTACGCGGCTGAAAATTGATGACGATGCCCTCGCTCGCCTGGTTTCCTGTGCATGGCCTGGCAACGATTTTGAACTTTACAGCGTCATCGAGAATCTTGCTCTGAGTAGTGATAATGGGCGCATTCGCGTCAGTGATTTGCCGGAACATCTGTTTACCGAGCAGGCGACAGATGATGTCAGCGCCACCCGCCTTTCCACCAGTCTGTCATTTGCGGAAGTTGAAAAAGAGGCAATTATTAACGCAGCCCAGGTCACAGGCGGTCGCATTCAGGAAATGTCGGCTTTACTTGGAATCGGCCGCACTACGCTGTGGCGGAAAATGAAGCAACATGGCATTGATGCAGGGCAGTTTAAGCGCCGTGGATAGCGGGAGAGTATGTACTTTCCCGCTATGAATTACTAATTAATAGCGACCATGACTGCCGTGATTTGGTCCACCATTTGAAGGTGGCATTGGCTTACCGGAGGGCGCAGGACCACGAGGGCCATCGCTGTGGCGGTGATGATGGTGGGGAACACAAGCACTCAACAGGCTTGCAAAGACAATTGCTAACAGGCTGAAGGTAAATGTTTTTTTCATGACAAACTCTTGAACGGTTAATGCACTGTGATTGTTATCACATAAAAGCTGCATTGTTAATATTGTCAGGAGTCTGATTATGAGTTTTGGTAACTCAGAATTGAAAGAAGACGCGTAGCAGGCGTAAAAAAGCCATTACGTGCAACTCACATAATGGCTCGTTATTAACCGCCAGGGTAGTATTAGCGGAATTAGACGTTGAACAGGAAGTTCATCACATCGCCATCTTTAACGATGTAATCTTTGCCTTCTGCACGCATTTTGCCTGCTTCTTTCGCGCCTTGTTCACCTTTGTAAGTGATGAAATCTTCAAACGAGATGGTTTGTGCACGGATAAAGCCTTTTTCAAAATCAGTATGGATTTTGCCCGCTGCCTGCGGCGCGGTTGCACCAACCGGAATGGTCCATGCACGCACTTCTTTCACCCCAGCGGTGAAGTAAGTTTGCAGGTTCAGCAGCTTATAACCGGCACGGATCACACGGTTCAGGCCCGGCTCTTCCAGCCCAAGCTCCCGCATAAACTCGTCACGCTCTTCGTCGTCCAGTTCGGCAATGTCTGCTTCAACAGCAGCACAAACCGGAACTACAACAGAACCTTCTTTCGCTGCGATTTCACGCACCTGGTCAAGATACGGGTTGTTTTCAAAACCGTCTTCGTTGACGTTGGCGATGTACATTGTTGGTTTTAGCGTCAGGAAGCTCAGATAACGAACAGCCGCTTTCTCTTCAGCGCTTAAATCCAGCGCGCGCAGCATACCTGCGTTTTCCAACTGGGGCAGGCATTTTTCCAGTACCGCCAGCTCGGCTTTCGCGTCTTTATCGCCACCTTTGGCTTTCTTCTGTACGCGATGAATCGCACGTTCACAGGTGTCGAGATCCGCCAGCGCCAGTTCGGTGTTGATAACTTCAATATCATCCGCCGGGTTAACTTTGCCGGAAACGTGAATGATGTTGTCATTTTCAAAGCAGCGAACAACGTGACCGATCGCTTCGGTTTCACGGATGTTGGTCAGGAACTGGTTACCCAGACCTTCGCCTTTCGATGCGCCTTTTACCAGACCGGCGATATCGACAAATTCCATGGTTGTGGGAAGTGTACGCTGCGGTTTTACGATTTCAGCCAGTTGATCCAGGCGAGGGTCAGGCATTGGTACGACGCCAGTGTTCGGCTCGATGGTGCAGAATGGAAAGTTGGCCGCTTCAATACCGGCTTTGGTCAGCGCGTTGAACAGGGTAGATTTCCCGACGTTGGGCAAACCGACGATACCGCATTTGAATCCCATGATTTAAATCACCTTAATATCTTAATAATCAACCTGTTATTGCTAACAGATTGCAGAAATGGAAATAACTTTGCCTATTATACACGGCACTCGGCAAAAATGCCGCAGACAACGACTTATTGCGCTTTAAAGGCGTGCAATCGGTTCGTTGCTTTGGTCAAGCCATCTGTAAACCACATTTCAGTACAACGCGCCGCTTCGTCGATGGCTTCATCAATTAACTTCTGTTCACTAACAGGCGGTTTGCCTAACACAAAACCGACAACTTTATCTTTATCGCCCGGATGACCGATTCCGATGCGTAAACGGTGAAAGTTAGGGTTATTACCCAATTTACTGATGATGTCTTTCAGTCCATTGTGACCACCATGACCGCCACCCAACTTAAATTTGGCGACGCCAGGAGGCAGATCCAGTTCGTCGTGGGCCACCAGAATTTCGTCCGGATTAATGCGGAAAAAACTGGCCATCGCCGCAACGGCTTTGCCGCTGAGATTCATAAATGTAGTCGGGACTAACAGGCGGACATCTTCGCCTCCAAGGGTGACTCGCGAAGTATAACCAAAGAATTTAGCCTCTTCGCGCAGCGGAGCGCGCAATCGCTCTGCCAGTAAGTCAACGAACCAGGCACCAGCATTATGTCGCGTTGCGGCGTATTCAGCACCGGGGTTCGCCAGGCCGACAATCAATTTAATCGTCACGTTTTTTTGTCCTGAGTGTGTACATAACTGGCGCGTAGTTTACTGGTTGCGGCCCCGCTTGACAAAAAACTGCGTATCAAATGCAGATAACGCAATTATTGCCTGAGTGGACTATTAGAAAGTCAAGGTGTTCAGGCGTTTATTTGTAAAGTTTTGTTGAAATAAGGGTTGTAATTGTGATCACACCCGCACATAACCTACAGGGTGTTGTCTATACTTTACACATAAGGAAGAGGGGTATTCCCTGTTACAACCCAGAAAGTTCCGGAGGTGACATATGAAACGCAAAAACGCTTCGTTACTCGGTAACGTGCTCATGGGGTTGGGTCTGGTGGTAATGGTGGTCGGCGTGGGGTATTCAATCCTCAACCAGTTACCACAGTTTAATATGCCCCAGTATTTCGCACATGGTGCAGTGCTAAGTATTTTCGTCGGTGCGATTCTCTGGCTGGCAGGTGCCCGTGTTGGCGGGCATGAACAGGTGTGCGACCGTTACTGGTGGGTTCGCCACTATGACAAACGTTGCCGCCGTAGCGATAATCGCCGTCATAGCTAACAAATAATGCAGTTTGCTGACCAGTCAGTTTGCGCTGACTGGTCAATCTCGTACTTATAAATCCGCCATCGCCGCGCGACGATTCGGGAAGAATGCGAGGCGTCCCGGGATCGGTTGAATGCCTGCGCGAGCCATAGTGCGCAGTGGCTGGAATTCCAGGTTGCACACGCGCAGTTCACATCCTTCGGGCAGACGCTTCACAAAACGCTGGAACGCATCAAGACCACCAGCATCAAGTACCGGAACGGCATCCCACTTCAGAATCACAATCCGTTTGCCTTCAAGACGTGACTCCAGGTCCGTGAATAAGCCTTCTGCGGCAGCAAAAAACAGCGGGCCAATAACGCGCAGAACCAGGACATCGTCTGGAACGTCTACGACTACCGGTGCCAGGCGAGTCATACGTGCGATACGACGCATAAACAGCAGCGATGCCAGCACGATCCCCACGCTGATGGCAATAACCATATCGAACAGCACGGTCAGCGACATGCACAGCAGCATGACGATGATGTCATCTTTCGGTGCATGACGCAGCAAGTCGACCACTTTGTGCGCTTCACTCATGTTCCACGCCACCATCAACAGCAGGGCTGCCATGGCGGAAAGCGGCAGCCAGGAGAGCAGCGGTGCCAGTACCAGCAGGGCAAGAATAACCAGAATAGAGTGGATCACCGCCGAGATAGGGGAAGTTGCCCCGGCACGGACGTTAGCGGCAGAACGCGCGATGGCAGCTGTAGCGGTAATACCACCAAAGAACGGAGCGATAATATTCCCCAGTCCCTGTCCAACCAGTTCGCTGTTCGCCTTGTGTTTCGTCCCGGTCATACCATCCAGCACCACGGCGCAGAGCAGAGATTCGATTGCGCCGAGCATTGCCATTGAGAATGCCGCAGGCAGCAGGGTGCGAATAGAATCCCAGGTTAGCGTGAATTCTGAATTAGGCAGATCCCACGGCAGCACCAGTTGCGGCAGCAGTTGCGGAATACCGTTACCCTGAGAACCATCGGCCAGGACGTAGTGGAATTGCGAACCGATGGTAGCAACATGTCCGCCGAGCAGGTTAACAATCCCCATCACCGCGCAACCAGCCAGCAAGGCCGGAAGGTGGCCGGGTAAACGTATGCCCAGACGCGGCCAGAAAACCAGAATGCCAAGCGTCACAATGCCAATGGCTGCATCACCCACATTAATGGTCGGCAGCGCCATAAATAATGCGCCGACTTTTTGTAGATAATGTTCCGGGACATGGGCCATTTGCAGACCGAGAAAATCTTTAATCTGCATGGTACCGATGGTGATCCCGATACCCGAGGTGAAACCTAAGGTGACGGAAACCGGAATATACTCAATCAGGCGACCAAAGCGTGCCAGCCCCATCAGAATCAAAAAGATCCCCGACAGCAAGGTCGCAACCAGCAGTCCTGCCAGTCCAAACTGTTGCGAAACGGGATAGAGAATTACCACAAATGCCGCAGTCGGACCGGAAACGCTAAAGCGTGACCCTCCCGTCAGAGCAATGACAATCCCCGCAACAGCTGCGGTATATAAACCGTACTGGGGTGCCACACCACTACCAATAGCCAACGCCATCGCCAGCGGGATAGCAATAATCCCGACGGTTATCCCGGCAATCAGGTCACGGGTAAACCGTGCGGCAGTATATTTTTCTTTCCAGCAAGCGTCGATCAGAGCGCGGAAAGGCATCACATGTGAGGAAAATATTTTGTTCACAATAATGTTTCATCCGTGAGCGCATCATCTGTCAACTAAATGGCAGGTGAAGGAGGCATAGGTCATACAAATGGATATTACAGACAAAAAAACCCGCCGCAGCGGGTCTTTGAGCCGGGTTCGATTAGTGTTCGAACATGGCAGAGATCGATTCTTCGTTGCTGATACGACGAATCGCTTCGGCCAGCATACCTGACAGGGTCAGAGTACGCACGTTCGGCAGTGATTTGATTTCATCGCTCAGCGGAATGGTATCGCAGACAACGACTTCATCAATTACAGAATTACGCAGGTTGTTCGCCGCGTTGCCAGAGAAGATCGGGTGAGTCGCGTACGCAAATACACGTTTAGCACCACGTTCTTTCAGAGCTTCAGCAGCTTTACACAGCGTACCGCCAGTGTCGATCATATCATCGACCAGTACGCAGTCACGACCTGCAACGTCACCGATGATATGCATCACCTGGGAAACGTTCGCACGCGGACGACGTTTGTCGATGATTGCCATATCGGTATCGTTCAGCAGCTTAGCGATAGCGCGGGCACGCACAACGCCGCCGATGTCCGGAGAAACCACAATTGGGTTATCCAGATTCAGCTGCAGCATGTCTTCCAGCAGGATCGGGCTACCAAATACGTTATCAACCGGAACGTCGAAGAAACCCTGAATCTGTTCAGCGTGCAGATCCACTGTCAGCACACGGTCAACACCGACGCTGGAGAGGAAGTCTGCAACCACTTTCGCAGTGATTGGTACACGAGCGGAACGGACGCGACGGTCCTGGCGCGCATAGCCAAAGTAGGGGATAACAGCGGTGATACGACCTGCGGAAGCACGACGCAGGGCATCAACCATAACGACTAATTCCATCAGGTTGTCGTTAGTAGGGGCACAAGTGGACTGGATGATGAAAATATCACCACCGCGTACATTTTCATTAATTTGTACACTGACTTCGCCGTCGCTAAAGCGACCTACAGCGGCGTCGCCGAGTGAAGTGTACAGGCGGTTGGCAATACGTTGTGCTAGTTCCGGGGTGGCGTTACCAGCAAAAAGCTTCATATCAGGCACGAGAAGAACCTCAGGCATGCGTCCATTGGTGGAAAGAATCTGCCGAAAACTGTGCGGGCCAGGCATGATTCTTTCCAGGCGGTGTATTAAAGAGCGCGATGCAACGTCTGGAACAAGGTGACGTTGTCACCGAAACTCAGCTTGCCCGGCTTAAAGCATGGCTCTGTGCAATGGGGAAAGATTAACGCCTTTCGCCACAAAGCCATTGAGCCATTCCGGGGCTTGCTCTAGCACCTGGCGGGCTTCAGACTCTGTATCAAATTCAGCAAAGACACAGGCCCCTGTCCCAGTCAGGCGCGACGGGGCGTATTCTAACAGCCAGGAAAGCACCGCATCAACCTCGCGAAAACGTTTTCTTGCGATAACCTCGCAATCATTGCTGAATTCACATTTTAGCAACGTTTCTATTGACCTTTTTGGCGTATTGCGCGGGAGTTCAGGATCTTTAAAAATCACCGGTGTCGGAATACTTACACCAGGGTGCGCCACCAGATACCACTTCTCTGGCGGATCCACCGGCGTTAGTATTTCACCAACGCCTTCGGCAAACGCGGCATGACCACGAACAAAGACAGGAACATCTGCGCCCAGCGTCAGCCCCATTTCCGCCAGCTCATCCATGCTTAGTCCGCATTGCCAGAGATGATTTAACGCCACCAGAACCGTCGCGGCATTGGATGAACCACCGCCGAGACCGCCGCCCATCGGCAAACGCTTGTCAATGCTGATATTCGCACCGCTTCCCGTCGAAAGACGCCCGCTGTCTGCCGCAGTTTTCATCAACAACCGCGCTGCGCGAACGATCAGGTTATCTTCATGTTCCACGCCTTCAACGGGCGTTAACAGACGAATATCCCCATCGTCACGAAGCTCAATGCTGATGATGTCGCCGTAATCAAGAAACTGAAACAGCGTTTGCAGCGTGTGGTAACCATCCGCACGCTGACCGGTAATGTATAAAAACAGATTAAGTTTTGCCGGAGAGGGCCACTGTGTCCGCATTATTTCACTATCCAGTTATCCATTTTTAACTTGATGCGTTGACCACCGTCGGTGAGTTCCATATTGGCTGGCATCGCAGGTTGAGTTTTTGTGTCATAACCACCGTAAACAACTTTCCAGTTTTTGCCATTCTGGCTGTAGGTGATTTCACTCAGGCGGTACTGGTCGTCAAGTTTGTAGTCAGTCGCATCACCCGGTAAACCTAAAATCCACTGGCGCAAGCTGTTGAGCGGAATTGGCATTCCGGTCAATTTGCCAATCATCTCTTCGGCGTCATCGGCGGTATAACGCTGACCTTTATTGTCGACTAACTGCACGTTACCCGGTTGAGCATTCAGCTCCAGTTCCGTGCTGCCCAATGGGTTAGTCAGCAGCAGACGGTAGCGATCCTGGCCAGTTTGCTGCCAGAAGAAACGGGCGTACACTTTTTGTTGGTCAGAAATATAAGCGAACGCGCCGCGAGTTTGATACTGATTAAGATTGCGCACGTCTTGCTGATGCTGACGCCATTGTGGCGAATCCGGGCTTTTGCCTGGGCCTTTGGGTGTGGTAACAGAACAGGCAGTGAGCACGAGGGCTGCTAGCGGTAGCAGGCGGATAAAGCGAAAATCGGGCAGGGGCATAATAATGACAAGTCCTTGAGATACGTTGCAGTTATAACCCTTAATGCTAGCGTTACCGTTAGCCATCGTCTATGTTCACGTTGTCTTAATTGCCAGAATCTAACGGCTTTCGGCAATTACTCCAAAAGGGGGCGCTCTCTTTTATTGATCTTACGCATCCTGTATGATGCAAGCAGACTAACCCTATCAACGTTGGTATTATTTCCCGCAGACATGACCCTTTTAGCACTCGGTATCAACCATAAAACGGCACCTGTATCGCTGCGAGAACGTGTATCGTTTTCGCCGGATAAGCTCGATCAGGCGCTTGACAGCCTGCTTGCGCAGCCGATGGTGCAGGGCGGTGTGGTGCTGTCGACGTGTAACCGCACAGAACTTTATCTCAGCGTTGAAGAACGGGATGACCTGCAAGAGGCGCTCATTCGCTGGTTGTGTGATTACCATAATCTCAACGAAGACGATCTGCGTAATAGCCTCTACTGGCATCAGGATAACGATGCGGTCAGTCATTTAATGCGCGTTGCCAGTGGGCTTGATTCTCTCGTCCTTGGCGAGCCGCAGATCTTCGGTCAGGTGAAAAAAGCGTTTGCCGATTCGCAAAAAGGTCATATGAAGGCCAGCGAACTGGAACGCATGTTTCAGAAATCTTTCTCTGTGGCGAAACGCGTTCGCACTGAAACAGATATCGGTGCCAGTGCTGTGTCTGTCGCTTTTGCGGCTTGTACGCTGGCGCGGCAGATCTTTGAATCGCTCTCTACGGTGACGGTACTGCTGGTTGGCGCGGGCGAAACCATCGAGCTGGTGGCGCGTCATCTGCGCGAACACAAAGTACAGAAGATGATTATCGCCAATCGCACTCGCGAACGTGCCCAAATTCTGGCAGATGAGGTTGGCGCGGAAGTGATTGCCCTGAGCGATATCGACGAACGTCTGCGCGAAGCCGATATCATCATCAGTTCCACCGCCAGCCCGTTGCCGATTATCGGTAAAGGCATGGTGGAGCGCGCATTAAAAAGCCGTCGCAATCAACCAATGCTGCTGGTGGATATTGCCGTTCCGCGCGATGTTGAGCCGGAAGTTGGTAAACTGGCGAATGCTTATCTTTATAGCGTTGACGATCTGCAAAGCATTATTTCGCACAACCTGGCGCAACGGAAAGCTGCTGCTGTGGAGGCGGAAACTATCGTCGCCCAGGAGGCCAGTGAATTTATGGCATGGCTTCGAGCACAAAGCGCCAGCGAAACTATTCGCGATTATCGTAGCCAGGCAGAGCAGGTTCGTGATGAGTTAACTGCTAAAGCGTTAGCGGCCCTTGAACAGGGCGGTGATGCGCAAACCATTATGCAGGATCTGGCATGGAAACTGACTAACCGCCTGATCCATGCACCAACAAAATCACTTCAACAGGCTGCCCGTGACGGGGATAACGAACGCCTGAATATTCTGCGCGACAGCCTCGGGCTGGAGTAGCAGTACATCATTTTCTTTTTTTACAGGGTGCATTTACGCCTATGAAGCCTTCTATCGTTGCCAAACTGGAAGCCCTGCATGAACGCCATGAAGAAGTTCAGGCGCTGCTGGGTGATGCGCAAACCATCGCTGACCAGGAACGTTTTCGCGCATTATCTCGTGAATATGCGCAGTTAAGTGATGTTTCGCGCTGTTTTACCGACTGGCAACAGGTTCAGGAAGATATCGAAACCGCACAGATGATGCTCGACGATCCTGAAATGCGTGAGATGGCGCAGGATGAACTGCGCGAAGCTAAAGAAAAAAGCGAGCAACTGGAACAGCAATTACAGGTTCTATTACTACCAAAAGATCCTGATGACGAACGTAACGCCTTCCTCGAAGTCCGTGCCGGAACCGGCGGCGACGAAGCGGCGCTGTTCGCTGGCGATCTGTTCCGTATGTACAGCCGTTACGCCGAAGCCCGCCGCTGGCGTGTAGAAATCATGAGCGCCAGCGAGGGTGAACATGGTGGTTATAAAGAGATCATCGCCAAAATTAGCGGTGATGGTGTATATGGTCGTTTGAAATTCGAATCTGGCGGTCATCGCGTGCAGCGTGTTCCTGCTACGGAATCGCAGGGTCGTATTCATACTTCTGCTTGTACCGTTGCGGTAATGCCAGAACTGCCTGATGCAGAACTGCCGGACATCAACCCAGCAGATTTGCGCATTGATACTTTCCGCTCGTCAGGGGCGGGTGGTCAGCACGTTAACACCACCGATTCGGCAATTCGTATTACTCACTTGCCGACCGGGATTGTTGTTGAATGTCAGGACGAACGTTCACAACATAAAAACAAAGCTAAAGCACTTTCTGTACTCGGTGCTCGCATCCACGCTGCTGAAATGGCAAAACGGCAACAGGCCGAAGCGTCTACCCGTCGTAACCTGCTGGGGAGTGGCGATCGCAGCGACCGTAACCGTACTTACAACTTCCCGCAGGGGCGCGTTACCGATCACCGCATCAACCTGACGCTCTACCGCCTGGACGAAGTGATGGAAGGTAAGCTGGATATGCTGATTGAACCGATTATCCAGGAACATCAGGCCGACCAACTGGCGGCGTTGTCCGAGCAGGAATAATGGAATATCAACACTGGTTACGTGAAGCAATAAGCCAACTTCAGGCGAGCGAAAGCCCGCGGCGTGATGCTGAAATCCTGCTGGAGCATGTTACCGGCAGAGGGCGTACTTTTATTCTCGCCTTTGGTGAAACGCAGCTGACTGACGAACAATGTCAGCAACTTGATGCGCTACTGACGCGTCGTCGCGATGGTGAACCCATTGCTCATTTAACCGGGGTGCGAGAATTCTGGTCGTTGCCGTTATTTGTTTCGCCAGCGACCTTAATTCCGCGCCCGGATACGGAGTGTCTGGTGGAGCAGGCACTGGCGCGGTTGCCTGAACAACCTTGCCGTATTCTCGATCTCGGGACGGGTACCGGGGCGATTGCGCTGGCGCTGGCCAGCGAGCGTCCGGACTGCGAAATTACCGCTGTAGATCGTATGCCAGATGCTGTCTCTCTGGCGCAACGTAATGCCCAGCATCTGGCTATCAAAAATATCCACATTCTGCAAAGCGACTGGTTTAGCGCGCTAGCCGGGCAGCAGTTTGCGATGATTGTCAGCAATCCGCCGTATATTGACGAGCAGGACCCACATCTTCAACAAGGCGATGTCCGCTTTGAGCCGCTCACTGCGCTGGTTGCGGCAGACAGTGGAATGGCAGACATCGTGCATATCATCGAACAGTCGCGTAACGCGCTGGTATCCGGCGGCTTTCTGCTTCTGGAGCATGGCTGGCAGCAGGGTGAAGCGGTGCGACAGGCATTTATCTTCGCGGGGTATCATGACGTCGAAACCTGCCGTGACTATGGGGATAACGAGCGCGTAACGCTCGGCCGCTATTATCAATGACAAGTTTTTCTACGTTGCTTAGCGTTCATCTCATTAGTATCGCGCTTTCTGTTGGGCTATTGACCTTACGTTTCTGGCTACGTTATCAGAAGCATCCAGAGGCATTTGCTCGCTGGACGCGCATTGTGCCGCCGGTTGTCGATACGCTGTTATTGTTAAGCGGCATTGCGTTGATGGCTAAAGCGCACATCCAGCCATTTTCCGGGCAGGCACAGTGGCTGACTGAAAAGCTGTTTGGAGTTATCATTTATATTGTTTTGGGTTTTATTGCACTCGATTATCGTCGTATGCACAGTCAGCAGGCGCGCATTATTGCCTTCCCGCTGGCGTTGGTGGTGCTGTACATCATCATTAAACTCGCCACCACAAAAGTACCGTTACTGGGGTAAGTCATGAGATCGTTAGCTGATTTCGAATTTAATAAAGCGCCATTGTGCGAAGGCATGATCCTGGCTTGCGAAGCAATCCGCCGCGATTTTCCCTCGCAAGATGTTTACGACGAACTGGAGCGTCTCGTTAGTCTGGCGAAGGAAGAAATTAGCCAGCTTCTGCCATTAGAAGAGCAGCTAGAAAAATTAATCGCGCTGTTTTACGGCGAATGGGGGTTTAAAGCCTCACGCGGCGTTTATCGTCTTTCCGATGCATTATGGCTGGACCAGGTGTTAAAGAATCGACAGGGCAGTGCGGTATCATTAGGTGCGGTTTTATTATGGGTCGCGAATCGTCTCGATTTGCCGCTGCTGCCGGTGATTTTCCCTACGCAGCTGATATTGCGCATTGAATGTCCGGATGGCGAAATTTGGCTGATTAATCCTTTTAACGGTGAATCGTTAAGCGAACATATGCTGGATGTGTGGTTAAAGGGAAATATCAGCCCGTCGGCGGAACTGTTTTATGAAGACCTTGATGAAGCTGATAACATTGAGGTAATCCGCAAATTGCTGGATACACTCAAAGCTTCGTTGATGGAAGAAAATCAGATGGAGCTGGCGTTACGCACCAGCGAAGCTTTATTACAATTCAACCCGGAAGATCCCTATGAAATTCGCGATCGCGGGTTGATTTATGCGCAACTGGATTGCGAACACGTTGCGTTGAACGATTTAAGTTATTTCGTTGAACAGTGTCCGGAAGACCCGATCAGCGAAATGATCCGTGCGCAAATAAATAACATCGCGCATAAACATATTGTGCTGCATTAATTAATCGACATTTTACTCAAGATTAAGGCGATCCTATGAAACAAAAAGTGGTTAGCATTGGCGACATCAACGTAGCAAATGACCTGCCGTTCGTACTGTTTGGCGGTATGAACGTGCTGGAATCTCGCGATCTGGCGATGCGCATTTGCGAGCACTACGTAACCGTGACCCAGAAACTGGGTATCCCTTACGTGTTCAAAGCCTCTTTTGACAAAGCCAACCGCTCCTCCATCCACTCTTATCGTGGACCGGGCCTGGAAGAAGGGATGAAAATCTTCCAGGAGTTGAAGCAGACTTTTGGCGTGAAAATTATCACCGACGTTCACGAACCAAGTCAGGCACAGCCCGTTGCTGATGTCGTGGATGTGATTCAGTTGCCGGCGTTTCTTGCTCGCCAGACTGACCTGGTTGAAGCCATGGCGAAAACCGGTGCGGTAATTAACGTCAAGAAACCGCAGTTTGTCAGCCCGGGACAGATGGGTAATATCGTTGATAAATTCAAAGAAGGCGGCAACGAAAAAGTGATTCTTTGCGATCGCGGTGCTAACTTCGGCTATGACAACCTGGTTGTTGATATGCTGGGCTTCAGCATCATGAAGAAAGTGTCTGGTAATTCGCCGGTGATTTTCGACGTTACCCACGCACTGCAATGTCGCGATCCATTTGGCGCAGCTTCCGGCGGTCGCCGTGCTCAGGTGGCTGAGCTGGCAAGAGCCGGTATGGCGGTAGGTCTGGCGGGGCTGTTTATTGAAGCGCATCCGGATCCGGAACATGCGAAATGTGATGGTCCATCCGCGCTGCCGCTGGCTAAACTGGAACCGTTCCTCAAGCAAATGAAAGCGATTGATGATCTGGTGAAAGGTTTCGAAGAACTGGATACCAGCAAGTAATCTTTTTTGCCTGAAAAATAAAGTCTTAGCGTTCTGCGTTAAGACTTTTTTCATGGGTGCCGGATACAAAAAAGGCCGCAGGCTGTTACCCCTGCGGCCGGTTTCGGGCGCATATTGCCATCACGGCAGCCTGACGCCCGTTTTCACCTTACTTCCGGTTACGCCACCAGCCGACAATCGCTGCGGTAATAATTCCCGCAAGGATCGGTGCTGCCAGGTCGTGCCAGAAAGTCATGGCAAACTGCGCGAGCGTCATATAGCCGCCTTGTTGTAATGACAACATTTTGCGGCTATTCTTGAATTGTTCTGGTTCAAGATTAGCCCCCGTTCTGTTGTCAGGTTATACCTCTCAACGTGCGGGGGTTTTCTCTTTCCAGCAACCAATGCCACCAGAGATAAAGCCCCCGCAACATTGCGCCTCACCGGATAACGCCGGCTTGGTGTGGATACTACGTCGCAATTCATCTTCACTTCATCCCTGAAATGTTTGCAATAAAGAGTACATTCCGGTTTTTCAACAGCTGTTGCAGTCATTTCGTGCAGGTTGTGGTACAGGCTTGCAATTCTGATTAACAACCTGTCCAGCTAGTATGAAGAAATATAATAAGCAGGAATTTATATTATCTCCCCCGATTTCCGTCATCGGAGGAGATATAACTGTCAGGCAAATATCGTCATCAAATAGGCGGCAAACAGTGCCAGATGCGCTGCGCCATTGAGCACGTTAGTTCGTCCGGTGGAGAAGGAGATATGGCACAGTACTAAAGAGGCCACCATCACCACCATTTCTGGCGCACCAAGTGCAAACTGCAATTCGTTACCCGTCATAAAGGCAATTAGCGTGACGACAGGTACGGTAAGCGAAATGGTTGCCAACACTGAACCAAAGAACAGATTCATCGCGCGCTGGACCTGGTTATTCAACACTGCTTTTAACGCACCTAAACCTTCCGGCGACAGAATCAACAGAGCCACCAGGAAGCCAGTAAAGGCGACAGGCGCATTCATGCTGTCGAGCAATGTCTCCAGCGGGCTGGCGTTCATTTTGGTGACTGCAATAACGGCAATCAGATGGACAATCAACCAGATGGCATGCCACAGGCTGCTATGGGCAGACGGTTTACCGTGGTGCGGGTCGTCATCATCACTGTCATCTTCGTGCTCGTAGACAAACAAACTTTGATGTGTTTTGGTCTGGATCAGCAAAAATACGCCATACATTGCCGCAGAAATTAATGCTACCAGTAACGCCTGACCTGTTGAAAAATTCGCCGCAGGCAGAGCCATTGGAAATACCAGTACGATTATCGCCAGGGGGAACAGCGCAATTAAATACTGCTTGATACCAAACAGATTCATATATTGGGTGGCAAACTTACGTCCGCCCAACAATAATGAAAAGCCAACCAGCCCACCTGTAACAATCATAATGATTGAATAGAGCGTATCACGCATTAGCGTTGGCGCGGCGTCGCCGGTTGCCATTAAAGCTGAAATCAAACTGACTTCAAGAATAACCACTGAAAGGCTAAGAATAAGCGAACCGTAAGGTTCTCCCAGGCGATGGGCTAATACGTCCGCATGACGGACAACACTAAAGGCGCTACTTAAAATACCAATAAGCGCAAGAAGATTGATGGCAATGACCACTGGTAGTGTCTGGCTGCTTCCCCACAGGAACAGCACTACCAGCGCCAGAACCGGGAAAATAAGCGAAGTCTCCTTGTGGCGGGTTTTTACCGCCTCTTGAGCATTTGACATTATGGTTATCCCTTTGCAGATGAATTTATCGAAAATGTAAAAAATAGGTAGGAAAAATAACAGAAAGTGTCTGGATATCGGTAACATTTTACGAATTTTTACCCCGCTGTCGATTTTTTACTCATTTGGGCATAAAAATAAGTAATACGTTTAGACAATGTTTGTTTTAGCACTTCTTAAGAAGAGTCTGACATGAAAATTCTTATGTTTTGGCAAGAGTAGATATTGTTGACCACACTTAATGTTCAACTTTGTAAAAGGAGTCAACGATGCCGTATAAAACGAAAAGCGATCTGCCGGAAAGCGTAAAGCACGTGCTTCCGTCTCATGCCCAGGATATCTATAAAGAAGCGTTCAACAGCGCATGGGATCAATATAAAGATAAAGAAGATCGGCGTGATGACGCCAGTCGCGAAGAAACAGCGCATAAAGTGGCCTGGGCTGCTGTGAAGCATGAATATGCCAAAGGGGATGATGATAAATGGCATAAAAAATCGTAAAACCGGTAGCTTAGTTAAAGCTATTCGTGCGGTGTTGCCTTGCAAGTGGTCCGTGGATTGCATATTGTCCCGTTAGTGGTTTCAAAATGAGCAGTAAAAATGTCCGGAAGACACCAAAAAGTTGTCGCAGGGAAGTATGCAGTGGCGGAGGTGTAAGGTGATAACGCGTGATTTCTTGATGAATGCCGATTGTAAAACGGCATTTGGTGCCATTGAAGAATCACTCTTATGGTCAGCAGAACAACGGGTGGCTTCGCTGGCGGCGACGCTGGCTTGTCGACCTGATGAGGGACCGGTGTGGATCTTCGGTTATGGATCGTTGATGTGGAATCCGGCACTGGAGTTTACCGAGTCGTGCACCGGTACACTGGTTGGATGGCATCGCGCGTTTTGCCTGCGTCTGACCGCCGGGCGCGGGACTGCGCACCAGCCGGGACGAATGCTTGCACTGAAAGAGGGCGGACGCACCACAGGCGTCGCCTATCGACTGCCAGAAGAGACGCTGGAGCAGGAACTAACCCTGCTGTGGAAGCGCGAGATGATTACCGGCTGTTATCTGCCAACCTGGTGTCAGCTTGATCTTGATGATGGACGCACAGTAAACGCCATTGTGTTTATTATGGACCCGCGACATCCAGAATATGAATCTGACACTCGCGCTCAGGTCATAGCGCCGTTGATTGCGGCGGCGAGCGGTCCGCTGGGAACCAATGCACAATACCTGTTTTCACTGGAACAGGAGCTTATCAAACTGGGAATGCAGGACGATGGGCTGAATGAATTGCTGGTATCGGTAAAAAAACTGCTGGCGGAGAATTATCCGGATGGTGTGTTACGGCCGGGATTAGCCTGAGTAAACTTTCCTCATAGTGGGGCGTCCGACGCCCCCTCAAACATTAAAATGTGAGCACTTTATCGGCTGACAGCGTCCATTGCGCCAGTTCAACAAGAGTACCGATTTCCACCCCATCAATCAGAGGAAGTGTACTAATCCCGCGCCCGTCGGTACAGGTTTTGCACAATTTCACCGGTACATTCTGAGCGGTAAGGATCTCCAGCATTTGCTGAATGTTGTAGCCTTCCCCTGGTTTTTGCCCGCGCAACCCGGCAGTTACCGCATCAGACATCAGGAACAGACGCAGATCCAGATTGTTCTCCTGCTCTCGTAACGCAATGGCCAGCCGCAAGCTGTTAAACAAGGATTCGCTCCCGTAAGGTGCGCCATTGGCAACGATCACGATTTTTTGCATTATTTACTCCTGTATTCAGGGAATTAGACACTCATCTTCTATCTTACTGCTTCTGCAGCGTCTGACCAATCGGTCACATTTTTAAGGATTTTCCTGAAAGCGCGAGAAAATACGACAAAAGGTGCCAGTAATCGTTATTCTTTAAGGCTATGGTTTTTCATTTTTACCGGAAGTTACCGACGTTTTGAGCCGTTTCATTCCTCGCATTATTCCGTTTTATTTACTCTTGCTGGCGGCAGGCGGTACAGCTAACGCACAATCTACCTTCGAGCAAAAAGCGGCAAATCCCTTTGATAATAACAATGATGGTCTGCCGGATTTAGGCATGGCACCTGAAAATCATGATGGGGAAAAACACTTTGCTGAAATTGTGAAAGATTTCGGCGAAACCAGTATGAATGATAACGGGCTTGATACTGGCGAGCAGGCAAAAGCTTTCGCATTGGGAAAGGTCCGCGACGCGCTTAGTCAACAGGTTAATCAGCACGTAGAGTCCTGGCTATCACCGTGGGGAAATGCCAGTGTTGACGTCAAAGTGGATAACGAAGGACATTTCACCGGCAGTCGTGGAAGCTGGTTTGTGCCGTTACAAGATAATGATCGTTATCTCACCTGGAGCCAGCTTGGTCTTACTCAGCAAGATGATGGGCTGGTGAGTAATGTGGGCGTTGGGCAACGCTGGGCGCGCGGCAGCTGGCTGGTGGGTTATAACACTTTTTATGACAACTTGCTGGACGAAAATCTTCAGCGAGCGGGCTTTGGCGCTGAAGCGTGGGGCGAATATTTGCGACTATCGGCAAACTTTTATCAGCCGTTTGCTGCATGGCATGAACAGACAGCCACGCAGGAACAACGGATGGCGCGCGGGTACGACCTGACAGCCCGGATGCGCATGCCGTTCTATCAACACCTCAATACCAGTGTCAGCGTAGAACAGTATTTTGGTGATCGTGTCGATTTGTTTAACTCTGGTACGGGTTATCACAATCCCGTCGCGTTGAGTCTGGGATTAAATTACACCCCTGTGCCCTTAGTCACTGTGACGGCCCAGCATAAACAGGGTGAAAGTGGCGAGAATCAAAATAACCTCGGGCTGAATCTTAACTACCGCTTTGGTGTACCGCTCAAAAAACAACTTTCTGCGGGCGAGGTTGCCGAAAGTCAGTCGTTACGTGGTAGTCGCTATGACAATCCGCAGCGAAATAATCTGCCGACTCTTGAGTACCGACAGCGAAAAACGTTAACGGTGTTTCTGGCGACACCTCCGTGGGATCTAAAACCTGGCGAAACAGTGCCGCTGAAATTACAAATCCGCAGTCGTTACGGTATTCGGCAACTGATTTGGCAGGGCGATACGCAGATATTAAGTTTGACGCCGGGCGCACAAGCCAACAGTGAGGAGGGCTGGACGCTGATCATGCCTGACTGGCAAAACGGGGAAGGCGCAAGCAATCACTGGCGATTGTCAGTGGTGGTGGAAGATAACCAGGGGCAGCGTGTCTCCTCCAATGAGATCACGCTAACGCTTGTCGAACCGTTCGACGCATTGTCAAACGACGAACTGCGCTGGGAACCGTAATCAGAAAATGCGCTCCTGATGCACCCATACCGCAGCTTCCACGCGAGACTTTAGCTTCATTTTCTTCAGCATGTGCTTGACGTGAACTTTTACTGTGCTTTCGGTGATGTCCAGGCGGCGGGCAATCATCTTGTTCGGCAAACCCTGGGCAATTAGCTTGAGTATATCGCGCTCGCGTGGGGTTAACTGGTTAACATCGCGCTCAGTAGTGGCACGGTTAGCGCGCAAGCTGGCGGCCAGAACAGGCGTTAATGCTTCGCTTAATACCATTTCGCCAGCAGCTGCCTGATGTAACGCTTTCAGCAGATCTTCCGGTTCCATATCTTTTAACAGATAGCCATCCGCGCCCCGTTTCAGTGCGGTGACCACATCTTCTTCATGGTTAGAGACGCTGAATACCACAATGCGCCCGGAGAGGGACTTTTCGCGCAGTTTATCCAGCGTTTCCAGACCGTTCATGCCGGGCATATTGAGATCTAACAGGATCAGATCGGGATCAAGAGATTCCGCCAGTTCAATACCCTGTTCGCCATTACTCGCTTCGCCAACCACAGTGATATCTGGTGCCATACTGATAAGCTGTTTTACGCCAGTTCGCAACATCGGGTGATCGTCGATCAGCAGGATAGTAGCCGGTTCCTGATTACTCATGGGTATCTCCTTGGACGTCTGTGAAAGTTTTTTCGGGAATAAAGGTGACCACCACTTCGGTGCCACCTGATTCACGACGGCGGACGCGGCAATCGCCTCGTAAACTTTGCGCACGGTCGCGCATTATTATCATGCCGTAGTGATTGCTGCGGATGGCATTTTCAGGCACGCCGCAGCCGTTATCCTGGACGGTTAGTTTGACCTGATTATCGTTTTGCGCCACCGTCACCACGACCTCACTCGCTTGCGAATGTTTGAGGGCGTTACTTAATGCCTCACGGGCAATTTGCAACAAGTGGATTGCCTGATGCGAAGGCACCAGACGAGGCGGCAATTGATAATCCAGCTTCACCGGGAAGCCAAATTTGGCGCTGTACTCTTCGCAACTCGCCTCCAGCGCCGGACGTAATCCAGGCTCGGTGAGCTGCAAACGGAATGTGGTGAGCAATTCACGCAACTGCACCCAGGATGCATTCAGTTCGTTACGGATCTGACTTAACAGTTCGCGGCTGCTTTCTGGCAGCGCATCGCCCTGCATCTGTAAGCAACTCACCTGCATCTTCATGCAAGAGAGAGATTGGGCAATAGAATCATGCAGTTCGCGCGCAATGGTGGCACGCTCTTCCATCACGATCAACTGTTGCTGACGTTCCTGATGGCGATCCAGCGCCAGCGTGGCGGTGAGTTGTTCAACCAGGGTATCCACCAGTTGTTGTTGATCATGGCTAAGATGACGCCCCTGCGGCAGGGTCGCCAGCAAAATACCGTACTGCGTATGAGTGTCAGCCAGCCGCCACTTCAGGGTTGTGCCGCGATCGCCAACGGGTAATACGCCGCGCGGGCAGAGCTGGCAGCCTTTATCATCACAAGTTATATCTGGCTGGCAGGTAAACTCCTGATGATTCTCTTCATCATCAGTGTCATACACCCGCAGTTCGATATCACGTAGCAGGGTTAAATTCTGTAATCCGTTGAGTACAGGTGACAGGCGTTCACACAGCGGGGCGCGGGAATGCAAACGGCGGTTAGCCTGCCATAAAAAAGAGAGGATCTGATTTTTATGCTCCAGCCCGGCGGTTTTCTCCTGAACCCGCTGCTCAAGTACGGCATAACTTTCCGCCAGTTCTGCAGACATATTGTTCAACGCAGTTCCAAGCATCGCCATTTCGTTGCGCCCGCTGGTGTTTGCGCGTTGGGTAAAATCGCGATGGCTGACGGCACTCGCCATTGCCAGCAGTTGCCGCCACGGTTGTAGCAATCTCGCCCGCAACCAGATAATAGTGAATACCAGTAAAAGTGCCATAAATACCGCCATTACCCGATGGACCAGCACCACTGTCTCAATGCGCATTTCCGTGGTGCGATCAAAACCAGATACCAGCTGATCAAGCCCGGCAACAAACTGGCTGACATCCGCTGACACCGTTTCGCGGTTTTGTGCACGCATCAGTGCAGGGATCAGTTCATTACGCCAGTAATCTTGTAAACCCTGTAATTGCGCCAGTTGCCCGTCTCGTTCTGCTGCTCGAGTCAACTCGGCGCTAAATGCTGTTTGTTCCATCTCTTTAATTAAGGGCTTGTCTTTCTCGCTTAATGGCACTGCTGCCAACAGACGGTAACTTTGCATGCGCAGCGATCCCGCTTTGTTGATCGCATGGGCGCTGCCCTGAACGCCTTGCACCAGCCAGCCAGAAACCGCCATCCCTGCCAGTCCAATAGCAGTAGAAAGCAACACAATAAGCGCAACCTGATTAACCAGGGTGAGCGGAGAGAGACAACGTTTAAGCATGTAAACCTCTTCCTTCAGGCTTTAAATGAGCAATAACCTTAATGAATGTGACGATACATTCTGGAATGGCAGTATTCTCGGCTATTGGCTGAAGTATACCCATACCCGGAAAGAGTTACTCCTTATTTGCCGTGTGGTTAGTCGCTTTACATCGGTAAGGGTAGGGATTTTACAGTACCGTGAAAAATCTCATAATTTTTATGAAATCACTGTACTCACTATGGATAATGATAAATATCAATGATAGATAAAGTTATCTTATCGTTTGATTTACATCAAATTGCCTTTAGCTACAGACACTAAGGTGGCAGACATCGAAACGAGTATCAGAGGTGTCTATGAGTCACTCATCCGCCCCCGAAAGGGCTACTGGAGCTGTCATTACAGATTGGCGACCGGAAGATCCTGCGTTCTGGCAACAACGCGGTCAACGTATTGCCAGCCGCAACCTGTGGATTTCCGTTCCCTGTCTGCTGCTGGCGTTTTGCGTATGGATGTTGTTCAGCGCTGTTGCGGTGAACTTACCGAAAGTCGGTTTTAATTTTACGACCGATCAGCTATTTATGTTGACTGCGCTGCCTTCGGTTTCTGGCGCGTTATTACGTGTTCCATACTCCTTTATGGTTCCTATCTTTGGTGGTCGTCGCTGGACGGCGTTCAGCACCGGTATTCTGATTATTCCTTGCGTCTGGCTGGGTTTTGCCGTGCAGGATACCTCCACGCCTTATAGCGTCTTCATCATCATTTCTCTGCTGTGCGGCTTTGCTGGCGCGAACTTCGCATCCAGTATGGCAAACATCAGCTTCTTCTTTCCGAAACAGAAGCAGGGTGGCGCGCTGGGTCTGAATGGTGGTCTGGGCAACATGGGCGTCAGCGTCATGCAGTTGGTTGCTCCGCTGGTGGTATCACTGTCGATTTTCGCAGTATTTGGTAGCCAGGGCGTCAAACAGCCGGATGGGACTGAGCTGTATCTGGCGAATGCGTCCTGGATATGGGTGCCGTTCCTTGCCATCTTCACCATTGCGGCGTGGTTTGGCATGAACGATCTTGCTACCTCGAAAGCCTCCATCAAGGAGCAGTTGCCGGTACTCAAACGGGGTCATCTGTGGATTATGAGCCTGCTGTATCTGGCAACCTTCGGCTCCTTCATCGGCTTCTCCGCGGGCTTTGCGATGCTGTCAAAAACGCAGTTCCCGGATGTTCAGATTCTGCAATACGCTTTCTTCGGGCCGTTTATTGGTGCGCTGGCGCGTTCTGCAGGTGGTGCATTATCTGACCGTCTGGGCGGAACTCGTGTCACGCTGGTGAACTTTATCCTGATGGCGATTTTCAGCGGCCTGCTGTTCCTGACCTTACCGACTGACGGACAGGGCGGAAGCTTCATGGCGTTCTTCGCAGTCTTCCTGGCGCTGTTCCTGACCGCTGGGCTGGGTAGTGGTTCCACTTTCCAGATGATTTCCGTGATCTTCCGTAAACTGACAATGGATCGTGTGAAAGCAGAAGGGGGTTCTGACGAACGTGCGATGCGTGAAGCGGCAACCGACACGGCGGCGGCGCTGGGTTTCATCTCTGCGATTGGCGCGATTGGTGGCTTCTTTATCCCGAAAGCGTTTGGTAGCTCGCTGGCATTAACGGGTTCGCCAGTCGGCGCAATGAAAGTATTTTTGATTTTCTATATCGCCTGCGTGGTGATTACCTGGGCGGTATATGGTCGGCATTCTAAAAAATAAATCGTAATATTTGATTATCCTTTGCGCGGCATGATGTCGCGCTTTTTTTATGCGTCATTTAGTTACAACATACTAATGTTGTATGGCTTATTTCGCTGGATTTCATTAAGAGTCATTAATATGTTACCCATGGGGAATACTCCTTAATACCCATCTGCATAAAAATCTTAATGGTTTAAATAACTACAGGTGTAAAATGTCTTAATTTACAGTCTGTTATGCTATAAATGTTAATTATCCTAAAGGGGTATTCCAGGAATTTACTTTATTTTTCATCCCCATCACTCTTGATCGTTATCAATTCCCACGCTGTTTCAGAGCGTTACCTTGCCCTTAAACATTAGCAATGTCGATTTATCAGAGGGCCGACAGGCTCCCACAGGAGAAAACCGATGAGTAAATTCCTGGACCGGTTTCGCTACTTCAAACAGAAGGGTGAAACCTTTGCCGATGGGCATGGCCAGCTTCTCAATACCAACCGTGACTGGGAGGATGGATATCGCCAGCGTTGGCAGCATGACAAAATCGTCCGCTCTACCCACGGGGTAAACTGCACCGGCTCCTGCAGCTGGAAAATCTACGTCAAAAACGGTCTGGTCACCTGGGAAACCCAGCAGACTGACTATCCGCGAACTCGCCCGGACCTGCCAAACCATGAACCTCGCGGCTGCCCGCGCGGTGCCAGCTACTCCTGGTATCTTTACAGCGCTAACCGCCTGAAATACCCGATGATGCGCAAACGCCTGATGAAAATGTGGCGTGAAGCGAAGGCGCTGCATAGCGATCCGGTTGAGGCATGGGCTTCTATCATTGAAGACGCCGATAAAGCGAAAAGCTTTAAGCAGGCGCGTGGACGCGGTGGTTTTGTTCGTTCTTCCTGGCAGGAAGTGAACGAACTGATCGCCGCATCTAACGTTTACACCATCAAAAATTACGGTCCGGACCGTGTCGCTGGCTTCTCGCCAATTCCGGCAATGTCGATGGTTTCTTACGCATCGGGTGCGCGCTATCTCTCGCTGATTGGCGGTACTTGCTTAAGCTTCTACGACTGGTACTGCGACCTGCCTCCTGCGTCTCCGCAAACCTGGGGTGAGCAAACTGACGTACCGGAATCTGCTGACTGGTACAACTCCAGCTACATCATCGCCTGGGGTTCAAACGTGCCGCAGACGCGTACCCCGGATGCTCACTTCTTTACTGAAGTGCGTTACAAAGGAACCAAAACTGTTGCCGTCACACCAGACTACGCTGAAATCGCCAAACTGTGCGATCTGTGGCTGGCACCGAAACAGGGCACCGATGCGGCAATGGCGCTGGCAATGGGTCACGTAATGCTGCGTGAATTCCACCTCGACAACCCAAGCCAGTATTTCACCGACTATGTGCGCCGCTACACCGACATGCCGATGCTGGTGATGCTGGAAGAGCGCGACGGTTACTACGCTGCGGGTCGTATGCTGCGCGCTGCTGATCTGGTGGATGCACTGGGCCAGGAAAACAATCCGGAATGGAAAACTGTCGCCTTTAATACCAATGGTGAAATGGTTGCGCCGAACGGTTCTATTGGCTTCCGCTGGGGCGAGAAGGGCAAATGGAATCTTGAGCAGCGCGACGGCAAAACTGGCGAAGAAACCGAGCTGCAACTGAGCCTGCTGGGTAGCCAGGATGAGATCGCTGAGGTGGGCTTCCCGTACTTTGGTGGCGATGGCACGGAACACTTCAACAAAGTGGAACTGGAAAACGTGCTGCTGCATAAGCTGCCGGTGAAACGCCTGCAACTGGCTGATGGCAGCACCGCCCTGGTGACCACCGTTTATGATCTGACGCTGGCAAACTACGGTCTGGAACGTGGCCTGAACGACGTTAACTGTGCAACCAGCTATGACGATGTGAAAGCTTACACCCCTGCCTGGGCAGAGCAGATTACCGGCGTTTCTCGCAGCCAGATTATTCGCATCGCCCGTGAATTTGCCGATAACGCTGATAAAACGCACGGTCGTTCGATGATTATCGTCGGCGCTGGGCTGAACCACTGGTATCACCTGGACATGAACTATCGTGGTCTGATCAACATGCTGATTTTCTGCGGCTGTGTCGGTCAGAGCGGCGGTGGCTGGGCGCACTATGTAGGTCAGGAAAAACTGCGTCCGCAAACCGGCTGGCAGCCGCTGGCGTTTGCCCTCGACTGGCAGCGTCCGGCGCGTCACATGAACAGTACCTCTTATTTCTATAACCACTCCAGCCAGTGGCGTTATGAAACCGTGACTGCGGAAGAACTGCTGTCGCCGATGGCGGATAAATCTCGCTATACCGGACACTTGATCGACTTTAACGTCCGTGCAGAACGCATGGGCTGGCTGCCGTCTGCGCCGCAGTTAGGCACTAACCCGCTGACTATCGCTCGCGAAGCAGAAAAAGCCGGGATGAATCCGGTGGACTATACGGTGAAATCCCTGAAAGAGGGTGCTATCCGTTTCGCTGCGGAACAGCCGGAAAACGGTAAAAACCACCCGCGTAACCTGTTCATCTGGCGTTCTAACCTGCTCGGTTCTTCCGGTAAAGGTCATGAGTTTATGCTCAAGTACCTGCTGGGGACGGAGCACGGTATCCAGGGCAAAGACCTGGGTCAGCAGGGCGGCGTGAAGCCGGAAGAAGTGGACTGGCAGGACAACGGTCTGGAAGGCAAGCTGGATCTGGTGGTGACGCTGGACTTCCGTCTGTCGAGCACCTGTCTCTATTCCGACATCATTTTGCCGACGGCGACCTGGTACGAAAAAGACGACATGAATACTTCGGATATGCATCCGTTTATTCACCCGCTGTCTGCGGCGGTCGATCCGGCCTGGGAAGCGAAAAGCGACTGGGAAATCTACAAAGCCATCGCGAAGAAATTCTCCGAAGTGTGCGTTGGTCATCTGGGTAAAGAAACTGACATCGTCACGCTGCCTATCCAGCACGACTCTGCCGCTGAACTGGCGCAACCGCTGGATGTGAAAGACTGGAAAAAAGGCGAATGCGACCTGATCCCAGGTAAAACTGCACCGCACATTATGGTCGTAGAGCGCGATTATCCAGCAACTTACGAACGCTTTACCTCTATCGGCCCGCTGATGGAGAAAATCGGTAACGGCGGTAAAGGAATTGCCTGGAACACCCAGAGCGAGATGGATCTGCTGCGTAAGCTCAACTACACCAAAGCGGAAGGTCCGGCAAAAGGCCAGCCGATGCTCAATACCGCAATTGATGCGGCAGAGATGATCCTGACGCTGGCACCGGAAACCAATGGTCAGGTAGCTGTAAAAGCCTGGGCTGCCCTGAGCGAGTTTACCGGCCGTGACCATACGCATCTGGCGCTGAATAAAGAAGACGAGAAGATTCGCTTCCGCGATATTCAGGCACAGCCGCGCAAAATCATCTCCAGCCCGACATGGTCTGGCCTTGAAGATGAACACGTTTCTTACAACGCCGGTTACACCAACGTTCACGAGCTGATCCCGTGGCGTACGCTCTCTGGCCGTCAGCAGCTGTATCAGGATCACCAATGGATGCGTGATTTCGGTGAAAGCCTGCTGGTTTATCGTCCGCCGATCGACACCCGTTCGGTGAAAGAAGTGATGGGCCAGAAATCCAATGGCAACCCGGAAAAAGCGCTCAACTTCCTGACGCCACACCAGAAGTGGGGTATCCACTCCACCTACAGCGACAACCTGCTGATGCTGACTTTAGGTCGCGGTGGTCCGGTGGTCTGGCTGAGTGAAGCCGATGCCAAAGAGCTGGGTATCGCCGATAACGACTGGATTGAAGTCTTCAACAGCAACGGTGCACTGACTGCCCGTGCGGTTGTCAGCCAGCGTGTTCCGGCAGGGATGACCATGATGTACCACGCGCAGGAACGTATCGTTAACCTGCCTGGTTCGGAAATTACCCAACAGCGTGGTGGTATCCATAACTCGGTCACCCGTATCACGCCGAAACCGACGCATATGATCGGCGGCTATGCCCATCTGGCATATGGCTTTAACTACTACGGCACCGTAGGTTCTAACCGCGATGAGTTTGTTGTAGTGCGTAAGATGAAGAACATTGACTGGTTAGATGGCGAAGGCAATGACCAGGTACAGGAGAGCGTAAAATGAAAATTCGTTCACAAGTCGGCATGGTGCTGAATCTCGATAAGTGCATCGGCTGCCACACCTGTTCAGTGACCTGTAAAAACGTCTGGACCAGCCGTGAAGGCGTGGAATACGCGTGGTTCAACAACGTGGAAACCAAGCCGGGCCAGGGCTTCCCGACTGACTGGGAAAACCAGGAAAAATACAAAGGCGGCTGGATCCGTAAAATCAACGGCAAACTGCAGCCGCGCATGGGTAACCGTGCCATGCTGCTGGGTAAAATCTTCGCTAACCCGCATCTGCCGGGGATCGACGATTATTACGAGCCGTTCGATTTTGATTATCAGAACCTGCATACCGCGCCGGAAGGCAGCAAATCACAGCCGATTGCCCGTCCGCGTTCACTGATTACCGGCGAACGGATGGCGAAAATCGAAAAAGGGCCGAACTGGGAAGATGACCTGGGCGGTGAGTTTGACAAGCTGGCGAAAGACAAGAACTTCGACAACATCCAGAAGGCGATGTATAGCCAGTTCGAAAACACCTTCATGATGTATTTGCCGCGCCTGTGCGAACACTGTCTGAACCCGGCATGTGTGGCGACCTGCCCGAGCGGTGCGATTTACAAGCGTGAAGAAGATGGCATCGTCCTGATCGACCAGGATAAATGCCGTGGCTGGCGTATGTGCATCACCGGATGCCCGTACAAAAAAATCTACTTCAACTGGAAGAGCGGTAAGTCTGAGAAGTGCATCTTCTGCTATCCGCGTATTGAAGCCGGCCAACCGACAATATGTTCAGAAACCTGTGTCGGTCGTATCCGTTATCTTGGCGTGCTGCTGTACGATGCCGACGCGATTGAACGTGCGGCAAGTACCGAGAACGAGAAAGATCTCTACCAGCGTCAGCTGGATGTGTTCCTCGATCCGAACGATCCGAAAGTCATCGAGCAGGCGATTAAAGACGGTATTCCGCTGAGCGTTATTGAGGCTGCACAGCAGTCGCCAGTTTATAAAATGGCGATGGAATGGAAACTGGCGCTGCCGCTGCATCCGGAATATCGCACACTGCCGATGGTCTGGTACGTGCCGCCTCTGTCGCCGATTCAGTCTGCGGCAGACGCGGGTGAACTGGGCAGCAACGGCATTCTGCCAGACGTCGAAAGCCTGCGTATTCCGGTACAGTATCTGGCGAATCTGCTGACCGCCGGTGATACCAAACCGGTACTGCGCGCGCTGAAACGTATGCTGGCGATGCGTCATTACAAACGTGCTGAAACCGTTGACGGTAAAGTCGATACCCGTGCGCTGGAAGAGGTCGGTCTGACCGAAACCCAGGCACAGGAGATGTACCGTTATCTGGCGATTGCTAACTACGAAGATCGCTTTGTGGTGCCGAGCAGTCATCGTGAACTGGCGCGGGAAGCCTTCCCGGAGAAAAATGGCTGCGGCTTTACCTTTGGTGATGGCTGCCACGGTTCAGATACCAAATTCAATCTGTTCAACAGCCGCCGTATCGATGCCATCGACGTAACCAGCAAAACGGAGCCGCACCCATGATCGAACTCGTGATTGTATCGCGTCTCCTTGAATATCCGGATGCAGCCTTATGGCAGCATCAACAAGAGATGTTTGAGGCGATTGCTGCGTCGAAAAATCTGTCGAAAGAAGATGCCCATGCGCTGGGCATTTTCCTGCGCGATTTAACGGCGATGGATCCGCTCGATGCTCAGGCCCAGTACAGCGAACTGTTCGATCGTGGTCGCGCAACGTCGCTGTTGTTGTTTGAGCACGTTCACGGGGAATCCCGTGATCGCGGTCAGGCGATGGTGGACCTGCTGGCACAGTACGAGCAGCACGGTTTGCAGTTAAACAGCCGCGAATTGCCGGACCACCTGCCGCTGTATCTGGAGTATCTGGCGCAGCTGCCGCAAAGCGAAGCCGTGGAGGGTTTGAAAGATATTGCGCCGATTCTGGCATTGCTGAGTGCGCGTCTGCAACAGCGTGAAAGCCGTTATGCCGTGCTGTTTGATCTGCTGCTGAAACTGGCGAATACCGCTATCGACAGCGACAAAGTGGCGGAAAAAATTGCCGACGAAGCGCGCGACGATACGCCGCAGGCGCTGGATGCCGTCTGGGAAGAAGAGCAGGTTAAATTCTTTGCTGACAAAGGCTGCGGTGATTCAGCAATCACTGCTCATCAGCGTCGCTTTGCCGGTGCCGTCGCGCCGCAATATCTGAATATCACCACCGGAGGACAGCACTAATGCAATTCCTGAATATGTTCTTCTTTGATATCTACCCGTACATAGCCGGGGCGGTCTTCCTGATTGGTAGCTGGCTGCGTTATGACTACGGGCAGTACACATGGCGTGCGGCGTCCAGCCAGATGCTGGATCGCAAAGGGATGAACCTCGCGTCGAACCTGTTCCATATCGGTATTCTGGGGATTTTTGTCGGTCACTTCTTCGGTATGCTGACGCCGCACTGGATGTATGAAGCCTGGCTGCCGATTGAAGTAAAACAGAAAATGGCGATGTTTGCTGGTGGTGCCAGCGGCGTACTGTGTCTGATTGGCGGCGTGCTGTTGTTGAAACGTCGTCTGTTCAGCCCACGCGTGCGTGCAACGACTACCGGAGCGGATATCCTGATCCTGTCGCTGCTCGTTATCCAGTGCGCGCTGGGCCTGCTGACCATTCCGTTCTCCGCCCAGCATATGGACGGTAGCGAGATGATGAAACTGGTTGGCTGGGCGCAGTCGGTAGTGACCTTCCACGGTGGCGCTTCTCAACATCTTGATGGCGTGGCGTTTATCTTCCGTCTGCACCTGGTGTTGGGGATGACGTTATTCCTGCTGTTCCCGTTCTCGCGTCTGGTACACATCTGGAGCGTCCCGGTGGAGTATCTGACGCGTAAGTATCAGCTGGTGCGCGCTCGTCACTAAGCGAATTTTAGTTCACATAGACCCTGCTTCGGCGCTGAGGGATCCCCATAAATCAGCGATAATAAACCAACACCATATTCTGGTAGGTTCTGATGAGGTGATTAAGAATGGTGCTTAGCACCGTTCGTTTTAAAATTAGCGGGGAGTGTCGTAAGACATTCTCCGCTAACGTCAGATACGAGATTACCCGCCGCGTTTTAATGCTGTTGGCCTGATATCTAAGATGTAACCCTTGATTTTCAGCGTGATAGCCAATAAGCCACAGCACTATTGTGCTCAGTGTTGCCAGCAGGCTCAGTACCAGCATTCTTCCTGCCGAACAGCTGTAACTGGCTCGCAGACCGAACCCAAAACGCTCACTTTTTTCATCCCTGAAGTTTTGCTCAATCTGCATTCGGCGGCTGTATAACTTCATGATTTCTCGCGGTTTAAAGTCATCTGTGCTGCTGAATATTAACCATGGTTCTTTTGCCGCCGACCTGGCATCTTTTATCTGTGATGGTCTGGCTATACCACAACGCGAACGTTTATTTCTCCGGCCTTTCGGCTCTTTTTTGTGCAAATAAAAATGACCATCGCAACGGGCGTATTCCGCCCGGGAAAGCGTCCCCGGCCCCAGATATTCAGGTTTGTTACTGGCCTGTAATTCCTGACGCCTGAACCAGCATTCCCCTTTTCTCGCCAGATGCAGTTGTTTATTGCCTCGTATCCGGCCAATAAAATCCCAGCCGAGTGATTTTATGTGCCGAAACCAGGCATTCTGGAACCCTGCATCCGTGACGATGATTACCCTTGCTTTTGGGTTTACCGCTTCGGAAAGAGTATTAAGAAAGGCTTGCTGTATCTTTGCATTTTGCTGTTTTTCCGAAGGAACTATCCAACTCAGCAATGGAATCGAATGTCCATCGCAAATCAGGCTGGCGCGGAGTACGTGATACTCCTGAGAGGGGTATCCACTCCAGTCAACGGCGATGACACACAGTGACAGCTTGCTCGTCAGCATGGAAATAATGTTTCTGAAAATCAGGGGGATGTCGTGATGAAGAGACTCATTACCGAGCAGACGATCAACACGTTTTATTTTATTTTTGACCTGAGCATTACCGGGTAAATAACGTCCGATGCTGGTCAGCGTCAGAGATGCGCCATTGATTAGTGCGATAGTGGCATCCAACAAAGCATTTTGTCGGTATTTGTGAAATGGTGCTAAAGCACCGCGGAAAAAATTCTGACATACTTGGCGAGCAGGCATAGAGGAGATCTCATTGAATTGGTTGCACAAGTCAGTAGATCACAAAACTCTATGCCTGTCTTTTTTTACCCGCCCATTACTGGGGATTCCTCAGCGCTCCGGCGGGTTTTTTTTTATGGGCACGGTGCGGGGGGAGTTGTCGGATGCGCTTCGCTTATCCGACCTACAGGGGAGGATATTTTAGGTCCGGTAAACGCGGTGCCATTGGGCAGAATTAGCTCGGAGTAACAGGTTTTGAGTATTTCAGGAAGAAATGGTGGTGGGGGAAGGATTACTCAGCGCTGCGCGCTTCGCCCTACGGGTCGTTGCCTGCGGCAACGCTCTCTCGCTGGCACTCGAGTCGAACCTTGGTCGAAGCTTCTCATCCTTCCCCGCATGGGCAGAATATTTAATTGCGGATTCGTTTGAGAATTCAGGGGCTTTTGAAAGTGATGGTGGTGGGGGAAGGATTCGAACCTTCGAAGTCGATGACGGCAGATTTACAGTCTGCTCCCTTTGGCCGCTCGGGAACCCCACCAGGGGTAATTCATATTGTAGGTAATGCTTGAGATGGTGGTGGGGGAAGGATTCGAACCTTCGAAGTCGATGACGGCAGATTTACAGTCTGCTCCCTTTGGCCGCTCGGGAACCCCACCACGGGGTAATGCTTTTTACTGGCCTGCTCCCTTATCGGGAAGCGGGGCGCATCATATCAAATGACGCGCCGCTGTAAAGTGTTACGTTGAGAAAAATGAACTGGTTGCGTAATTTTCATCCGTAACGGATTAAAGCTAACCAGTTATTTTTGCTGGCGATTAAAGAATAATCGTCCGATTACCGTAAACAAAGACGCGCTGCGCCAGTACTTTGTATAGCGCACGACTTAAGACGTTTTTCTCGACGTCACGACCTGCGCGCATCATATCTTCAGCTGTGTAGGTATGATCGACATGAATAACGTCCTGCATGATGATTGGGCCTTCGTCCAGATTGTCATTCACATAGTGAGCGGTTGCGCCAATAATCTTCACGCCACGCTCATAGGCCTGGTGATAAGGACGTGCGCCGATAAACGCTGGCAGGAATGAATGGTGAATATTGATGATCTTATTCGGGAAGCGTGCCACAAATTCCGGCGTTAATACCCGCATATACTTCGCCAGCACCACATAGTCAGGTTGATAAGCATCAATGGCATCCGCCATCTTTTGATCGTGCTCGTTGCGGCTTAACCCTTCATGGCTTACCAGCTCAAACGGAATATCAAACCGCTCAACCAGAGAACGTAAAGTATCGTGGTTACCAATAACTGCCGCGATTTCGACATCCAGGCCGCCGTAATTGGCTTTCATCAACAAATCGCCAAGGCAATGCGCTTCTTTAGTGACCAGAATTACTATCCGGCGACGACCGGCAGGATTCAGCTCACGCACGGAGCCTTCTGGCAATGCGCTATCGAGATCCGCCAGCAGGGTGGAATCATTAAAAATCCCTTCCAGTTCCGTGCGCATAAAAAAGCGCCCGGTACGATGATCTACAAATTCATTGTTCTGCACGATATTTAACTCGTGCTTGTAGCAAATATTGGTAATACGTGCGATCAGACCTTTTTGGTCCGGACAAATAGTACGCAGAACTTTACGTTGGAGTGAATGCATTGCTGGAAAAACCTTGTTGAGAGTGTTTGCTAAACCGTACCGTCAACCATTATTGGCCGCAGCACTTTTTAAATTTTTTACCTGAACCACAAGGGCAGGGATCGTTGCGGCCAAACTGCGGACGTGTACCGTCAATATAGTACCATTGACCGTTTTCTTTCAAAAATCGCGAACGTTCAATTATTGCACCTGTTTTGCCACCCTCGGTAAATCGAGCAACAAAACTGACAAATCCGATATTGCCGCCGTCCTGCCAGCAATGTTCAAATACGGTCAATCCCAACCATTCAGTATGCGCAAATCCGGCAATCAATTCGGCACGTAACGCCGTTGCTCCACAAGATGGATGCCAGGTCTTTATTAAATAATCTGCGTCTTGCATCACAAAAGCGCAGTAACGCGAACGCATGAGATGTTCTGGATCAGGTGCAACCTTTTCACCAGACACATAAGGGTGGCAACATAGGCTATACTCGACAGCACTACCACAGGGACAAAGCTGAGACACAAATAATCTCCCTGGAAACAATAACGGCGTATTAACCGCCTGAGTAGCACTATGTTAACCGAGCAGTAGCGATGTGGCTACGATTGCATTCCAGGGGAATCTTGCGGGAATAATGAGAAAGATAAAAATAGGGCTGGCGCTGGGATCTGGCGCGGCAAGAGGTTGGTCGCATATTGGCGTAATTAATGCGCTAAAAAAAGTGGGTATTGAAATTGATATCGTTGCAGGATGTTCAATTGGTTCGCTGGTGGGCGCTGCCTATGCATGCGATCGATTATCTGCGCTGGAAGATTGGGTGACCTCTTTCAGTTATTGGGATGTTTTACGCCTGATGGATCTCTCCTGGCAGCGCGGTGGGTTACTGCGCGGCGAGCGTGTCTTCAATCAATATCGCGAAATAATGCCGGAAACAGAGATCGAAAATTGTTCCCGTCGCTTCGCGGCTGTTGCCACCAATTTAAGTACTGGGCGTGAATTATGGTTTACTGAAGGCGATCTCCATCTTGCTATTCGTGCATCATGCAGTATTCCAGGACTAATGGCACCCGTTGCGCATAACGGCTACTGGCTGGTTGATGGCGCTGTAGTTAACCCAATTCCTATTTCCCTCACGCGTGCATTGGGGGCTGATATTGTGATAGCGGTCGACCTGCAGCACGATGCTCATTTGATGCAACAAGATTTGCTCTCCTTTAATGTCAGTGAAGAAAATAGCGAGAATGGTGATTCTCTGCCGTGGCATGCGCGTCTGAAAGAAAGGTTAGGCAGCATAACGACACGTCGGGCGGTGACAGCGCCAACGGCAACAGAGATTATGACCACTTCTATCCAGGTGCTGGAGAACCGCCTTAAAAGGAACCGCATGGCAGGTGATCCGCCCGATATTCTGATTCAACCTGTTTGCCCGCAAATATCTACGCTTGATTTCCATCGCGCGCACGCTGCCATTGCGGCCGGACAACTGGCAGTGGAAAAGAAAATGGACGAACTTTTGCCGTTGGTACGCACCAACATTTGACCAGAATTTTTATCTACACTTAAGTTAATTCTGACAGGCGTAGGTGGCAATAGCGTGCCACTATTGAGTAAAGCCAGTCAGGGGAGAGAACATGACGCAGCCATTGGTCGGAAAACAGATTCTCATTGTTGAAGATGAGCAGGTATTTCGCTCGCTTCTGGATTCGTGGTTTTCCTCATTGGGAGCGACAACGGTACTGGCGGCTGATGGGGTGGATGCCCTTGAGTTGCTGGGAGGTTTCACTCCAGACCTGATGATATGTGATATCGCGATGCCACGAATGAACGGGCTTAAACTGCTGGAACATATACGCAACAGAGGTGACCAGACACCAGTTCTGGTGATATCTGCCACTGAAAATATGGCAGATATTGCCAAAGCGTTACGTCTGGGTGTTGAAGATGTTTTGCTGAAACCGGTTAAAGATCTGAATCGCTTGCGCGAGATGGTTTTTGCCTGTCTCTATCCCAGCATGTTTAATTCCCGCGTTGAGGAAGAGGAAAGGCTTTTTCGCGACTGGGATGCAATGGTTGATAACCCTGCTGCAGCGGCGAAATTATTACAGGAACTACAACCGCCGGTTCAGCAGGTGATTTCCCAATGCCGGGTTAATTATCGTCAATTAGTTGCCGCGGACAAACCCGGCCTGGTGCTTGATATTGCCGCACTTTCGGAAAACGATCTGGCATTTTATTGCCTTGATGTCACCCGAGCTGGACATAATGGCGTACTTGCTGCCTTGTTATTACGCGCATTGTTTAACGGATTATTACAGGAACAGCTTGCACACCAAAATCAACGGTTGCCAGAGTTGGGCGCGTTATTGAAGCAGGTAAACCATTTACTCCGTCAGGCCAATCTGCCGGGGCAGTTTCCGCTATTAGTTGGCTATTATCATCGCGAACTGAAAAATCTCATTCTGGTTTCTGCGGGTCTGAATGCGACGTTAAATACCGGCGAACATCAGGTGCAAATCAGTAATGGTGTTCCGTTAGGCACTTTAGGTAACGCTTATTTGAATCAATTGAGCCAGCGATGCGATGCCTGGCAATGCCAAATATGGGGAACCGGTGGTCGGCTGCGCTTGATGTTGTCTGCAGAATGAGCAAACGATAACACGGGCTAAATTTGCATTACCTGCTAATGTCGGCTGGTGGTACTATCGTCGCTATTCGTATAAGTAATTGTCTTAATTATGCTAACTCGCCTCCTTTTCAGAACTTAGCCCCTTCGGGGTGCTGATATACTGGGATGCGATACAGAAATATGAACACGTTCAAAACACGAACAGTCCAGGAGAATTTAAATGGCTGCCATTAATACGAAAGTCAAAAAAGCCGTTATCCCCGTAGCGGGATTAGGAACCAGGATGTTGCCGGCGACGAAAGCCATCCCGAAAGAGATGCTGCCACTTGTCGATAAGCCATTAATTCAATACGTCGTGAATGAATGTATTGCGGCTGGCATTACTGAAATTGTGCTGGTTACTCACTCATCTAAAAACTCTATTGAAAACCACTTTGATACCAGTTTTGAACTGGAAGCAATGCTGGAAAAACGTGTAAAACGTCAACTGCTTGATGAAGTGCAGTCTATTTGTCCGCCGCACGTGACTATTATGCAAGTTCGTCAGGGGCTGGCGAAAGGCTTGGGACACGCGGTATTGTGTGCTCACCCGGTAGTGGGTGATGAACCTGTGGCTGTTATTTTGCCTGACGTTATTCTGGATGAATATGAATCCGATTTATCACAGGATAACCTGGCAGAGATGATCCGCCGCTTTGATGAAACGGGTCATAGCCAGATCATGGTTGAACCGGTTGCTGATGTGACCGCATATGGCGTTGTGGATTGCAAAGGCGTTGAATTAGCGCCGGGTGAAAGCGTACCGATGGTTGGCGTGGTTGAAAAACCAAAAGCAGATGTTGCGCCGTCTAATCTCGCTATTGTGGGTCGTTACGTACTTAGCGCGGATATTTGGCCGTTGCTGGCAAAAACCCCTCCTGGAGCTGGTGATGAAATTCAGCTCACCGACGCAATTGATATGCTGATCGAAAAAGAAACGGTTGAAGCCTATCATATGAAAGGGAAGAGCCATGACTGCGGTAATAAATTAGGTTACATGCAGGCCTTCGTTGAATACGGTATTCGTCATAACACCCTTGGCACGGAATTTAAAGCCTGGCTTGAAGAAGAGATGGGCATTAAGAAGTAACATCCGTATCGGTGTTTTCCACGAAACGGTGTTGAGCAATCGACGCCGTTTTTTTATAGCTTATTCTTATTATATTGTCTTAAACCGGACAATAAAAAATCCCGCCGATGGCGGGATTTTTAGCATGTGCAATCTACAAAAGATTATTGCTTGATCAGGAAATCGTCGAGGGATTTACCTTGCTCATCCATTGCTTTTTTGATTACAGCTGGAGTACGGCCCTGGCCAGTCCAGGTTTTAGTTTCGCCGTTTTCGTCAACGTAGCTATATTTTGCCGGACGCTGAGCACGCTTAGCTTTGGTGCCAGATTTAACGGCAGCAAGGCTATTCAGCAGTTCGTTCGGGTCAATACCGTCAGCGATCAGCATTTCGCGATATTGCTGCAGTTTACGAGTGCGCTCTTCAACTTCAGCAGCAGCCGCGCTTTCTTCTTCGCGACGTTCGTTAACAACAACTTCTAATTTTTCCAGCATTTCTTCCAGCGTTTCAAGTGTACATTCTCTTGCCTGCGCACGAAGAGTACGGATGTTGTTCAGAATTTTAAGTGCTTCGCTCATTGTAGTAATCTCAAACTTATATTGGGGTGGTTTGTTGAGGTAATAATAGAGCCTTAAATTCAGTTGTGCAATAGCCAGGAATGTAAGGAATTCAAAATTGTTCTTTATTTTGTGCCGCCAATAAATATCTTTTCATAAAATTAGCCAGAAAAGACGCGGCATATAGCCCTATTTGCACCGATGATTTCGCAGCACGTGAGGTTAAAACTTCCTGATTCATGTCACATTTTATGGGGAGATAATCGTAGGCTGACGACCTTTCAGTCTTCTGTATTAGTCGTGTTTACGAGAATTCCCTATTAAGCGAATGATGAAAAGTAGAACAGTCGCAATAAGAGCAGGGACTTAGTATTGCACTATCTCCTGGAGGTCAACAGAGGGCTATTACATGCGCAACAGGTTAAAGATTGTGAATAGTTACCGGCAGTCATTTACCCGCTTATAACAAGCGAGGCAGTTGTAATGATAGCTCAGAAGGATTATGCAAGGCTTCGTAAGGGAGAACGCATATACCACTTCTGTGCATACTGTTGAGCTGAAAAACTGACGAATTATGATAAACTCCAGCCAACTTTATTTCATATCATTGAGGGCCTGTGGCTGATGGCACAGCTATATTTCTACTATTCCGCAATGAATGCGGGTAAGTCTACAGCATTGTTGCAATCTTCATACAATTACCAGGAACGCGGCATGCGCACTGTCGTATATACGGCAGAAATTGATGATCGCTTTGGTGCCGGGAAAGTCAGTTCGCGTATAGGTTTGTCATCACCTGCAAAATTATTTAACCAAAATTCATCATTATTTGATGAGATTCGTGCGGAACATGAACAGCAGGCAATTCATTGCGTACTGGTTGATGAATGCCAGTTTTTAACCAGACAACAAGTATATGAATTATCGGAGGTTGTCGATCAACTCGATATACCCGTACTTTGTTATGGTCTACGTACCGATTTTCGAGGTGAATTATTTATTGGCAGTCAATACTTACTGGCATGGTCCGACAAACTGGTTGAATTAAAAACCATCTGTTTTTGTGGCCGTAAAGCAAGCATGGTGCTGCGTCTTGATCAAGCAGGCAGACCTTATAACGAAGGTGAGCAGGTGGTTATTGGTGGTAATGAACGCTACGTTTCTGTATGCCGTAAACACTATAAAGAAGCGTTAGAAGTCGGCTCATTAACGGCTATTCAGGAAAGGCATCGCCACGATTAATAAGAATTTCTTTACTGACAGGGTGAGCAGGGCGCTTTTATCCTGTCAGTTCGTTTTACTCACTTCTTCCGGTGTATATACCCTTCTCGACAGTTCTTTAACGCCGCTATACGCCTCACAGGGCGCTTAAGCACCGACGTTGACTTGTGACCTGTAAAGTACAATATCGCTGTGTGTAGGCGTTATACATCGTCGCAAATATGATGAAGGACAATGCTGCCGGTTTATGGAAAAGTTGTTTTGGGAAAACAAAAAACGGCCCCTGAAGGGGTAATGCCAGTCAGTTAAGCAACTGACTGGCTCTTTTTCGGGGCTGTGGGGTATTTCCAGGGCCTCTCCTTTACCACTCTCGGGAAGGCCCTTTCCCTTCTTGTCGGTAATTTCACAAGTTGTCCCATACTTGCAAGATCGCGCATCAGCTCCGGTATACGTCCCGGTGAAGCGTATGGCGTCCGTCATCGACGTCAGCAGATGGCAGACTTTTCCTTTGCGCGTCACGGTCAGCAGGCGGGCTGTCACCTCATTTCCCAGTCCCGGCCACTTTTTTCGTGCCTGCGGGCTGATGTTCAGCTTCACCAGATGATCGCCTTTACCCAGTTTTCTGATCTCTTCATATTGCGCTCCCTTTCTGAGAGGGATCATCCAGTGGCGGTGTTCTCCCGCCAGGCTCCAGGCATTTAACAGTCCTGGTGAGTAATAACCTTTATCCATTAACGTCAGAGTGTTATCGCCGGTTTGTTCTATAAGTTGCTCAGCAAGCTCATTTTCGCTGTTCTTCATCGTGCCGAAGGCTGCAGTCGTCAGCAGATGGCTGGTCAGTTCCATCTGGCAGACCATTTTGACCTGCGGGTAGAGCGCCGGGTTCCCGGCATGTGTCTGGCGGGGGAAGGCTGCATCGTTCTCTGGTGTATCCGGTGTGCGCCAGAACACACCATCGATGGCCAGCAGGGTCAGGCCGCACCAGTGCGGATGCGGCGTGGCGTTATGCCAGAGCTGCGCTGTTTTCGTGAACACGCGGCGGACAGCCTCAATTCCCAGACGCTGGCGGGTCTGAATAACGGCACTGGGGGCAACGAAGGGGCGATTGCCCGGCAGCATGATGTCCAGGCGATTCACAATCTGGTGAAGAGGTTCTTTACGCTCAAGCGCCATGCCAACAATACACCAGACCATCATTTCGAGGGGAAGACGGCGCTTGCGTAGCGTTACAGTACCTGATTCGGCAAGGCAACGAGAGATGAGTTTGGGGGCGAGGTAATCCCCCAGAGAAGTCAGTGGGTTACGCAGAGAATCGTAACGGGATACCAAATCAAGGGCCTGCCCAATGAGCATAAAAAAATCCGGAAACGAGTGAGCGTTTCCGGATTCTTACACAGCCACTGGATCGGTCAACTGATCCTTAACTGACTGGCATTACCCCAGAAGGGGCCGTTTATGTTGCCAGACAGCGCTACTGATTAAGCGGATTTTTTCGCTTTTTTCTCAGCTTTAGCCGGAGCAGCTTCTTTCTTCGCTGCAGTTTCGCCTTCTACATAATCACGACCGTAGTAGGTATCCAGCAGAATCTGTTTCAGCTCGGAGATCAGTGGGTAACGCGGGTTAGCGCCGGTGCACTGGTCATCGAATGCATCTTCAGACAGTTTATCCACATTCGCCAGGAAGTCTGCTTCCTGAACGCCAGCTTCACGGATAGATTTCGGAATACCCAGTTCAGCCTTCAGCGTTTCCAGCCATGCCAGCAGTTTCTCGATCTTAGCAGCAGTACGGTCGCCCGGTGCGCTCAGACCCAGGTGGTCGGCAATTTCAGCATAACGACGGCGAGCCTGCGGACGGTCATACTGGCTGAATGCAGTCTGCTTGGTCGGGTTGTCGTTCGCGTTGTAGCGAATAACGTTACAAATCAGCAGGGCGTTTGCCAGACCGTGCGGAATATGGAACTGGGAACCCAGTTTGTGCGCCATTGAGTGACATACACCCAGGAAGGCGTTCGCAAACGCGATACCCGCGATAGTTGCTGCACTGTGAACACGTTCACGCGCTACCGGATTTTTAGATCCTTCGTGGTAGGACGCTGGCAGATATTCTTTCAGCAGTTTCAGCGCCTGCAGAGCCTGACCATCAGAGAACTCAGATGCCAGTACAGAAACATAAGCTTCCATGGCGTGAGTTACTGCGTCCAGACCACCGAAAGCACACAGGGACTTCGGCATGTCCATAACAAGGTTGGCGTCGACAATCGCCATATCCGGGGTCAGTGCATAGTCTGCCAGCGGATATTTCTGACCAGTAGTGTCGTCAGTTACAACCGCAAACGGAGTGACTTCAGAACCTGTACCAGAAGTGGTGGTGACAGCGATCATTTTCGCTTTCACACCCATTTTCGGGAACTTGTAGATACGTTTACGGATATCCATAAAGCGCAGCGCCAGTTCTTCGAAGTGAGTTTCCGGATGTTCGTACATAACCCACATGATCTTCGCAGCGTCCATCGGGGAACCACCACCCAGCGCGATAATCACGTCTGGTTTGAAGGAATTTGCCAGTTCTGCACCTTTACGAACGATGCTCAGGGTCGGGTCAGCTTCTACTTCGAAGAAGACTTCAGTTTCAACGCCTGCTGCTTTCAATACGGAAGTGATCTGATCAGCATAGCCATTGTTGAACAGGAAGCGGTCAGTCACGATGAGCGCACGTTTGTGGCCATCAGTAATCACTTCATCCAGCGCGATTGGCAGGGAGCCACGGCGGAAGTAGATAGATTTCGGAAGTTTGTGCCACAACATGTTTTCAGCTCGCTTAGCAACGGTTTTCTTGTTGATCAGGTGTTTCGGACCAACGTTTTCAGAGATGGAGTTACCACCCCAGGAACCACAACCCAGAGTCAGGGAAGGTGCGAGTTTGAAGTTATACAGGTCACCGATACCACCCTGAGAAGCCGGGGTGTTAATCAGGATACGAGCCGTTTTCATTTTCTGACCGAAGTAAGAAACGCGAGCCGGTTGGTTATCCTGGTCAGTGTACAGGCAAGAGGTATGACCGATACCGCCCATAGCAACCAGTTTCTCTGCTTTTTCTACCGCGTCTTCGAAATCTTTAGCACGGTACATTGCCAGAGTCGGGGACAGTTTTTCATGTGCGAACGGTTCGCTTTCATCAACAACGGTCACTTCACCGATCAGAATCTTGGTGTTTTCTGGTACAGAGAAGCCTGCCAGTTCAGCAATTTTATAGGCTGGCTGACCAACGATAGCCGCGTTCAGCGCACCGTTTTTCAGGATAACGTCCTGAACAGCTTTCAGCTCTTTACCCTGCAACAGATAGCCGCCGTGGGTTGCGAAACGTTCACGTACTGCGTCATAAACAGAGTCAACAACAACAACAGACTGTTCAGAAGCACAGATTACACCGTTGTCGAAGGTTTTGGACATCAGTACAGATGCAACTGCACGTTTGATATCAGCAGTTTCATCGATAACAACCGGAGTGTTGCCCGCGCCTACGCCGATAGCTGGTTTACCGGAGCTGTATGCGGCTTTAACCATGCCCGGACCACCAGTCGCGAGGATCAGGTTGATGTCTGGGTGGTGCATCAGTGCGTTAGACAGCTCAACAGAAGGTTGATCGATCCAGCCGATCAGATCTTTCGGAGCACCGGCAGCGATAGCAGCCTGTAGAACGATATCAGCCGCTTTGTTGGTTGCATCTTTTGCACGCGGGTGCGGGGAGAAGATAATGGCGTTACGGGTCTTCAGGCTGATCAGCGATTTGAAGATAGCAGTTGAAGTCGGGTTAGTGGTCGGAACGATACCGCAAATAATACCGATGGGTTCAGCGATAGTGATGGTACCAAAAGTGTCGTCTTCAGACAGAACACCACAGGTTTTTTCATCTTTATAAGCGTTGTAGATATATTCAGAAGCAAAGTGGTTTTTGATCACTTTATCTTCGACGATACCCATGCCGGATTCGGCAACGGCCATTTTCGCGAGTGGGATTCGAGCATCTGCAGCAGCCAGAGCGGCGGCGCGGAAGATTTTGTCTACTTGCTCTTGAGTGAAACTGGCATATTCACGCTGGGCTTTTTTTACACGCTCTACGAGTGCGTTAAGTTCAGCGACATTAGTAACAGCCATAATGCTCTCCTGATAATGTTAAACTTTTTTAGTAAATCATCTGCTCGAATACGAGAGTATAGTCAGTGCGGTGATGATTTGCTTAACCGATGGAAATCAAAAGCTTACTCGCGCTCACACTCACTGTGATTTACTAAAAGAGTTTAAACATTAGAGTTATTATCTCTAATGCGTCACTTCCAGGTGGCGTAAGCAAGATTACTCACTTCTGGGTACTGATTACGTGATCCAAATCAAAATTTTGCAAAGCTGACACCTTTCAGCATGGCTTTTCGCCATTATAGCTAACAGTTAATAAATTGTAGTATGATTTGTTGGCTACATTAGCATGTTTTGCACAACTAGATAACAATAACGAATGATAGCAATTTTAAGTAGTTAGGAGGTGAAAAATGCTGTCAAAAGGCGTATTGTCAGCGCGTCTTTTCAACCTTATTTATGGCTAACATTATCCGGCTTTTGCTTCGGAGCTAACCGTGATTCAGACCCTTTTTGATTTTCCCGTTTACTTCAAATTTTTCATCGGGTTATTTGCGCTGGTCAACCCGGTAGGGATTATTCCCGTCTTTATCAGCATGACCAGTTATCAGACAGCGGCAGCGCGAAACAAAACTAACCTTACAGCCAACCTGTCTGTGGCCATTATCTTGTGGATCTCGCTTTTTCTCGGCGACACGATTCTACAACTTTTTGGTATATCAATTGATTCATTCCGTATCGCCGGTGGCATCCTGGTGGTGACAATAGCGATGTCGATGATCAGCGGCAAGCTTGGTGAGGATAAACAGAACAAGCAAGAAAAATCAGAAACCGCGGTACGTGAAAGCATTGGTGTGGTGCCATTGGCGTTGCCGTTGATGGCGGGGCCAGGGGCGATCAGTTCTACCATCGTCTGGGGTACGCGTTATCACAGCATTAGCTATCTGTTTGGTTTCTTTGTGGCTATTGCATTGTTCGCTTTATGTTGCTGGGGATTGTTCCGCATGGCACCGTGGCTGGTACGAGTTTTACGCCAGACCGGCATCAACGTGATTACGCGTATTATGGGGCTATTGCTGATGGCGTTGGGGATTGAATTTATCGTTACTGGTATTAAGGGGATTTTCCCCGGCCTGCTTAATTAATTCCTTTCAAATGAAACGGAGCTGCCATGCTCCGTTTACTTCGTCATTATTTTTACTTTGTTCCTGCGCAGTTATCAAAAGCAAAAGGAATAGGTAAAAATATTCTTCTCAAATTACAGTTAGTTATAGGGATTTCCTTAACTGCTTCTCCTCACCATCATGTTATTTTCGCCACATCATAATCCTGGGCTTGCTGAAGAATAATTGAAATGATATTAGTAATTCCACTGCCTTTGGTAGAGGAAAGTGCTAAATAATAATCAATTGTTAAATTATTGTGCATTTCACTACTGGAACTGTAATCAGAAAAGAGAGACATGCTTAACCAACCTCTATTTGATTGAATTGAAAGATGTTTGTTAAGGCATGTATGCAAGCTATAGATTCTGGTACGGTCAATAAAAGAGAATTGCTTAACAATTTTGCAAAATGTATTGGCGAGTAAGAACCGCATTTGGTACTTTCCGGGCAACCGCCAGGCGATTCTTTATTGGTAATGAGAATAATTAACAATTAAAGATCGTCGCGAAAGAATAATGTGTCTCGACAGGGGAGACACAGTACGAATCGACATAAGGTGATCGTCTGAATCACCAGAATAAATAAAGTCGGTGATAGTAATACGTAACGATAAAGTAACCTGACAGCAGAAAGTCTCCGAGCCTGTGCAGGGTCCCAATCCGGGATTACACATGCTGGTTAATACCAGTAATTATAATGAGGGAGTCCAAAAAACAATGACCAACATCACCAAGAGAAGTTTAGTAGCAGCTGGCGTTTTGGCTGCGCTTATGGCAGGGAATGTCGCGCTGGCAGCTGATGTACCCGCAGGTGTCACACTGGCGGAAAAACAAACGCTGGTACGTAACAATGGTTCAGAAGTTCAGTCATTAGATCCGCACAAAATTGAAGGTGTTCCGGAGTCTAATATCAGCCGAGACCTGTTTGAAGGCTTACTGGTCAGCGATCTTGACGGTCATCCGGCACCTGGCGTCGCTGAATCCTGGGATAATAAAGACGCGAAAGTCTGGACCTTCCATTTGCGTAAAGATGCGAAATGGTCTGATGGCACGCCAGTTACAGCACAAGATTTTGTGTATAGCTGGCAACGTTCTGTTGATCCAAACACTGCTTCTCCGTATGCCAGTTATCTGCAATATGGGCATATCGCCGGTATTGATGAAATTCTTGAAGGGAAAAAACCGATTACCGATCTCGGCGTGAAAGCTATTGATGATCACACATTAGAAGTCACCTTAAGTGAACCTGTTCCGTACTTCTATAAATTACTTGTTCACCCATCAACTTCACCGGTGCCAAAAGCCGCTATCGAGAAATTCGGCGAAAAATGGACCCAGCCTGGTAATATCGTCACCAACGGTGCCTATACCTTAAAAGATTGGGTCGTAAACGAACGAATCGTTCTTGAACGCAGCCCGACCTACTGGAACAACGCGAAAACCGTTATTAACCAGGTAACCTATTTGCCTATTGCTTCTGAAGTTACCGATGTCAACCGCTATCGTAGTGGTGAAATCGACATGACTTATAACAACATGCCGATCGAATTGTTCCAGAAGCTGAAAAAAGAGATCCCGGACGAAGTTCACGTTGATCCATACCTGTGCACTTACTATTACGAAATTAACAACCAGAAACCGCCATTTAATGACGTGCGTGTGCGTACCGCACTGAAATTGGGTATGGACCGCGATATCATTGTTAATAAAGTGAAAGCGCAGGGCGACATGCCCGCCTATGGTTACACTCCACCATATACTGATGGCGCAAAATTGACTCAGCCGGAATGGTTTGGCTGGAGCCAGGAAAAACGTAACGAAGAAGCGAAAAAACTGCTGGCTGAAGCGGGTTATACCGCAGACAAACCGTTGACCATCAACCTGTTGTATAACACCTCCGATCTGCATAAAAAGCTGGCGATTGCTGCCTCTTCATTGTGGAAGAAAAACATTGGTGTAAACGTCAAACTGGTTAACCAGGAGTGGAAAACGTTCCTCGACACCCGTCACCAGGGCACTTTTGATGTGGCCCGTGCAGGCTGGTGTGCAGACTACAACGAACCAACTTCCTTCCTGAACACCATGCTGTCGAATAGCTCAATGAATACCGCGCATTATAAGAGCCCGGCCTTTGACAGCATTATGGCGGAAACGCTGAAAGTGACTGACGAGGCGCAGCGTACAGCTCTGTACACTAAAGCAGAACAACAGCTGGATAAGGATTCGGCCATTGTTCCTGTTTATTACTACGTGAATGCGCGTTTGGTGAAACCGTGGGTTGGTGGCTATACCGGCAAAGATCCGCTGGATAATACCTACACCCGGAATATGTACATTGTGAAGCACTAATGGCAATACGTGGGGCAGGAGTGTCCTGCTCCACGGTGTCTGATTTTTATCGCATTACAGAAGGCACAGGCCAGAAGGTAGGGCAATGTTAAAATTTATTCTACGTCGCTGTCTGGAAGCGATTCCGACGCTATTTATTCTTATTACTATTTCGTTCTTTATGATGCGCCTCGCTCCGGGCAGTCCTTTTACCGGCGAACGTACTTTACCACCGGAAGTGATGGCCAATATCGAAGCGAAATATCATCTTAATGATCCGATCATGACACAGTATTTCAGCTACCTGAAACAACTGGCGCATGGCGATTTCGGTCCATCGTTTAAATATAAAGATTATTCGGTCAATGACCTGGTTGCATCCAGTTTTCCCGTTTCTGCCAAACTGGGAGCCGCAGCATTTTTTCTTGCGGTAATACTGGGTGTTAGTGCTGGCGTTATTGCCGCATTAAAGCAAAACACCAAATGGGACTATACCGTGATGGGGCTGGCAATGACCGGGGTTGTTATCCCCAGTTTTGTGGTTGCGCCATTATTAGTCATGATATTTGCGATCATTTTGCATTGGCTGCCGGGCGGTGGCTGGAACGGTGGAGCGCTTAAATTCATGATATTGCCAATGGTGGCGTTATCACTCGCCTATATCGCCAGTATTGCGCGTATTACCCGTGGCTCTATGATTGAGGTTTTACACTCCAACTTTATTCGTACTGCCCGGGCGAAAGGGTTACCTATGCGGCGGATCATTTTACGCCACGCATTAAAACCTGCTCTGTTACCCGTGCTCTCCTATATGGGGCCCGCATTTGTCGGCATTATTACCGGTTCGATGGTCATCGAAACCATTTATGGTTTACCGGGGATTGGGCAATTGTTCGTTAATGGCGCATTGAACCGTGACTATTCCTTAGTGTTAAGTCTGACCATTCTGGTTGGCGCGTTAACCATTTTGTTTAATGCCATTGTCGATGTGCTATATGCGGTTATCGACCCGAAAATCCGTTACTGATACTGGAGCTCGCGATGATGTTAAGTAAGAAAAACAGCGAGACGCTGGAAAATTTCAGTGAAAAGCTGGAGGTCGAAGGGCGCAGCTTGTGGCAGGACGCACGTCGACGTTTTATGCATAACCGTGCGGCGGTTGCCAGTCTGGTAGTGCTGGTGCTGATCGCGTTATTTGTAATCCTGGCACCGATGCTTTCGCAGTTTGCCTATGACGATACTGACTGGGCGATGATGTCCAGCGCCCCGGATATGGAGTCCGGTCACTACTTTGGTACTGACTCATCCGGTCGCGACCTGCTTGTGCGCGTTGCGATTGGCGGGCGTATCTCACTCATGGTCGGTGTTGCTGCGGCACTGGTGGCAGTGGTCGTGGGGACACTTTATGGTTCGCTTTCCGGTTATCTGGGCGGTAAAGTGGATTCGGTAATGATGCGTCTGCTGGAAATCCTCAACTCCTTCCCATTCATGTTCTTCGTCATTTTGCTGGTGACCTTTTTCGGTCAAAACATCCTGCTGATTTTCGTGGCGATTGGCATGGTTTCCTGGCTGGATATGGCTCGTATTGTGCGTGGGCAAACCCTGAGTCTGAAGCGCAAAGAGTTTATTGAGGCGGCACAAGTTGGCGGTGTATCGACGCCGGGCATTGTTATTCGCCACATTGTGCCGAACGTACTCGGTGTGGTGGTGGTCTATGCGTCGCTTCTGGTGCCCAGCATGATCCTCTTTGAATCTTTCCTTAGCTTCCTGGGATTAGGTACGCAAGAGCCGTTAAGCAGCTGGGGTGCATTGCTGAGTGATGGCGCGAACTCGATGGAAGTCTCTCCATGGTTACTGTTGTTCCCAGCGGGATTCCTCGTGGTGACGCTGTTTTGTTTCAACTTTATCGGCGATGGCTTGCGTGATGCCCTCGACCCGAAAGATCGTTAAGGAGTGCAGCCATGAGCGTAATTGAAACTGCAACTGTGCCGCTCGCACAACAACAGGCTGACGCACTGCTGAACGTGAAAGATTTGCGTGTCACCTTTAGTACCCCGGATGGCGACGTCACGGCGGTCAATGATTTGAATTTTTCGCTACGTGCCGGAGAAACGCTGGGCATCGTAGGTGAGTCTGGTTCGGGCAAATCGCAAACCGCATTTGCGTTGATGGGCCTGTTGGCTGCCAACGGACGTATTGGCGGATCGGCAACCTTCAATGGGCGTGAAATCCTCAATTTGCCAGAGCGTGAACTCAATAAACTGCGAGCTGAACAAATCTCAATGATTTTTCAGGACCCAATGACTTCGTTGAATCCCTATATGCGCGTCGGTGAACAGTTGATGGAAGTGCTGATGCTGCATAAGAACATGAGCAAAGCTGAGGCGTTTGAAGAATCGGTGCGGATGCTCGATGCGGTAAAAATGCCGGAAGCGCGTAAACGCATGAAAATGTACCCGCACGAATTTTCTGGCGGCATGCGTCAGCGAGTCATGATTGCGATGGCATTGCTATGTCGACCTAAGCTGCTGATTGCGGATGAACCCACTACTGCGCTGGACGTCACCGTACAGGCGCAGATCATGACGCTATTGAATGAACTGAAGCGGGAATTTAATACCGCCATCATTATGATTACCCACGATCTTGGCGTGGTAGCGGGGATCTGCGACAAAGTGCTGGTAATGTACGCCGGGCGCACGATGGAATATGGCAACGCGCGCGATGTCTTTTATCAACCCGTACATCCTTATTCTATCGGTTTGCTCAACGCGGTGCCGCGTCTCGATGCGGAAGGTGAAACAATGTTGACTATTCCGGGTAATCCGCCAAACCTGCTGCGATTACCGAAAGGTTGCCCGTTCCAGCCACGTTGTCCGCATGCGATGGACATTTGTAGTAGCGCACCGCCGCTGGAAGAGTTTACGCCTGGCCGTCTGCGTGCTTGCTTTAAACCGGTGGAGGAACTGTTATGAATGCTGTAACCGAAGGAAGAAAAGTCCTCCTCGAAATCGCCGATCTGAAAGTGCACTTTGAAATCAAAGATGGCAAACAGTGGTTCTGGCAACCGCCGAAAACGCTCAAAGCCGTCGATGGTGTAACTCTTCGCCTGTATGAAGGGGAAACATTAGGTGTGGTAGGGGAATCGGGATGCGGTAAGTCCACCTTTGCTCGCGCCATCATTGGCCTGGTTAAAGCGACCGACGGTCATGTTGCCTGGTTAGGTAAAGAGTTGCTGGGCATGAAGCCCGATGAATGGCGTGCCGTACGCAGTGATATTCAGATGATTTTCCAGGATCCGTTGGCATCGCTGAACCCGCGTATGACCATCGGCGAGATCATCGCTGAACCACTGCGTACTTATCATCCGAAAATGTCACGCCAGGAAGTTCGCGAGCGCGTGAAGGCGATGATGCTGAAAGTCGGTTTGTTGCCTAATCTGATTAACCGCTATCCGCATGAGTTCTCCGGTGGGCAGTGCCAGCGTATCGGGATTGCTCGTGCTCTTATTCTTGAACCGAAGCTGATTATCTGTGATGAGCCGGTGTCGGCGCTGGACGTGTCAATTCAGGCGCAGGTGGTCAACCTGCTCCAGCAGTTGCAACGTGAGATGGGATTGTCATTAATTTTTATCGCTCACGACCTGGCCGTGGTAAAACACATTTCCGATCGTGTGCTGGTGATGTATCTCGGCCATGCGGTAGAACTGGGGACCTATGATGAGGTCTACCACAATCCGCTACATCCTTACACCAGGGCATTGATGTCGGCAGTCCCCATACCTGATCCGGATCTGGAGAAGAACAAAACCATCCAGTTACTGGAAGGGGAATTACCGTCGCCGATCAACCCGCCTTCCGGTTGTGTTTTCCGTACCCGTTGTCCGATTGCCGGTCCGGAGTGCGCCAAAACACGTCCTGTGCTGGAAGGGAGTTTCAGACACGCCGTTTCTTGCCTGAAAGTCGATCCGCTTTAAAAGCAATAAGGGCTGACAGTTATCAGCCCTTTTTCACGCCAAAAGCGATTATTTATTCCCGCCAGATGATATGGCAAAGTTTGTGATCTTTTTCGCGGCATAACAGAATGCGCGCGAAAACATCGTTGATTTCACCATCTTCACTGTCCGCCAGACCAATCACCACTTCGGCAAAAAAGTCCGGGTTCAAATCGAAATCAACATGTTCCTGCCAGTCTTCCGCCGGATCGAATAACTCCGCGCCGCCGCGCTCTTCAAACTGAAGATTGAACAGCAGAACATCAGCTGGATCGAGATTGTCGGCAGCCAGTTCGAGAAAAATATCGTAGGCCTGCTCAAGCGTTTCATCTTCAGTCAGGCGATTGTTTAGATCCATATCCATAGTCACTACCTGTTTAACCTCTGTTGGCGACGTTTTACAGCAACGGGCTGAAGAAGTAAAACAGTCGCTCGGCGACACGTTGCCATAATGGACGTTTTAGCCATAAACGGGCATCGAGCAGACGAGAACGCGAAATATAATCGTCCTGAACGGCGGCGAGGTCTGCACCAAAACCTTTATCGTCGATTGCCAGGGTAATCTCGAAATTTAGCCACAGACTACGCATATCAAGGTTAACGGTGCCAACCAGACTTAGTTCACCATCGACCAGCACGCTCTTGGTATGCAGTAACCCGCCTTCAAACTGATAAATTTTAACCCCAGCAGCCAGCAGTTCTGTAAAGAATGCGCGACTGGCCCAGCCGACCAGCATCGAGTCATTTTTTCGCGGAAGGATAATACTGACATCCACCCCGCGCTGCGCCGCCGTGCAAATCGCATGAAGTAAATCATCGCTTGGCACAAAATAGGGCGTTGTCATGATCAAATATTCACGAGCCGAATAAGCAGCAGTCAATAATGCCTGGTGAATGAGATCTTCCGGAAAGCCGGGGCCAGAAGCAATTGTGTGAATGGTGTGACCGCTGGCCTGCTCAAACGGCATAATATTGACATCTGGTGGCGGCGGCAGAATACGTTTCCCGGTTTCAATCTCCCAGTCGCAGGAATAAATAATCCCCATCGCGGTGGCGATGGGGCCTTCCATACGCGCCATCAGATCAATCCATTGCCCTACGCCCGCATCTTGTTTGAAGTAGCGAGGGTCGACCATATTCATGCTGCCGGTGTACGCGATGTAATTATCGATCATGATCATCTTGCGATGTTGGCGCAGGTCCATACGGCGTAAAAACACACGCATCAGATTGACCTTTAAGGCTTCGACAACTTCAATACCGGCATTACGCATTAGCTCGGGCCACGGGCTGCGGAAAAAAGCCACACTCCCGGCGGAGTCGAGCATCAATCGGCAATGAATACCACGCCGTGCAGCGGCCATTAATGATTCAGCCACCTGGTCCGCCATGCCGCCGGGCTGCCAGATATAAAACACCATCTCAATATTATGGCGCGCGAGCTGGATGTCGCGGATTAACGCCTGCATCACATCATCTGACTCGGTCATCAGTTGTAGCTGATTCCCTTTGACCCCAGCGATCCCCTGACGACGCTCGCAAAGCTTGAATAATGGCGCAGCGACACTGCTATTTTCTTCGGCGAAGATATGCTTACAGGCTTTAAGGTCGTTAAGCCATTTTGCGGTGGAAGGCCACATCGCTCTGGCGCGCTCAGCGCGGCGTTTGCCTAAATGGAGCTCGCCAACGGCAAGATAGGCAATAATTCCGACTAACGGCAGAATGTAAATAATCAACAGCCAGGCCATCGCGGAGGGAACTGCGCGTCGTTTCATTAGAATGCGTAAAGTTACGCCTGCAATGAGCAACCAGTATCCCAGAATGGCCAACCAACTCACCAACGTATAAACGGTTGTCATAGATTAGAAATCCTTTTGAAAGCGCATTGTTATGAGTTTACGCATATGGATTCATCTGGCAAATAAAAACGCGGGAAAAGCACTGGTCAGCGTCAGGGGCGGGGGTATAATGACCATTCTGTTGTTGCATAGAGTAGTTAACATGAAGCGGAGTAGAACGGAAGTGGGGCGCTGGCGCATGCAGCGTCAGGCTAGCCGACGTAAATCGCGTTGGCTTGAGGGGCAGTCGCGCCGAAATATGCGTATCCACAGCATCAGGAAGTGCATTCTAAACAAACAGCGTAACTCGTTATTGTTTGCGATCTACAATATCTAAATGTACTGGGCACCATTGCGGTGCCCAATAAGTTTACTCTTCCGTCTTTAAACTCTATTTTTGCGCCGATTCTTTACTGTCAGCTTTCGTTTCTTGTTCATCGTTATCGCTGAAAATGCCATGACCGGAGTTCAACAACATTGAAACGAGCATATCATTATTAATCTCTTCACCATTTAAAACTCGCGCCAGAATTTCGCTGCCAAACAGTTGTGGTGAGAGGATGATATCCGGATGTACCATCTTAATCTTATTCAGGTTTTTGCTATCACTGACGGCGAGAACTGTTTTGACATCACTGCTCATATCTTTTGCCGAGAGTACAACAAACGCGTTATCTGCATCGTTATCACTCAGTGCCAGAATGGCCCGGCAACGATCGATTCCCGCTTTCTTTAACACTGAACTGTCATTACTGTCACCGGGGATAACATCGGCGTTATCGCCTAAGCGTTGCTCAAGTTGCTTGATATCATCTTCAGGCAAGTTGCTGATAACCGTTACGTTTTGTCCGCGTTGATTCAGTTGCAGAATCGTATTGATGGCGAGAATCGAATGTCCGCAAACAATAAAATGATCTTTACGATGCATTGTATGATTGTTTCCTTTTACAAGTTTGTTGAATCCCCCGCGGATAAGCGGACCAAAAATTGAGGTCATAGATGTGGCAAAAACGGTAATGCCGGAAATAATGACCGAAATAGTGAACAATCGTGCTGATTCAGAAACAGGGACAATATCGCCATAGCCGACGGTTGACATGGTTTCTATCGAAAAATAGAACGCGGTCATCAAACTTTCTATTCGCGGATTAAAACCTTCGCTTAAATAAAGCGCACCGTAAGTGGAGTAAAACAGTAACGTCGTGAAACTAATAAATGCGAAAATTGTCCCGGCTGCTGCGCTACTGTGGGAGAAGTCTTTGCGCAGTATCAGCAAAAACACCAGCGTAAAAATGCAAAATCCAATACTAAATTTCAGCCAGGGATAAAAATGCAGAGTGTAAATTAGCGCTATCAACAACAAAATGATACTGATTGCCCATGCGAGCTTTGCCCGGAACAGTAAGCCAATGGAGTTCAGGACAAGAAATACGCCGAGCATAAATAGTGGGGCGTTTGCCAGCAAGGAGAGATCCAGCTCTGAAAATGCTTTGATATGGAAAATATCAAGCAAATTGACCGACATACCATAGATTGTTTTAAAAATAAGCAATCCATTTAAAAAGACGGCCAACGCGAGAATGTCGTGCCGTAGGGTCACCCATAACTTTGTTGCTGTTTGTTTGAATGTAGTCCAGTGACTCACTGATACCTCTGTAACCACAATTTTGTTTAATTATCTCAACGTGCACATTTTCTGAACATACATGCAGCGCGTGAATGTGTTAAACAATAGTAGATGACTTTATCCGCAGTAATCAAAGGTTTTGAGTGAGCAACTCTGCGTCAGGAAAGGGCATTTTCCTGAATATGTTCACATCATATAAAGAAATACAGATAAAGTTATTATCTGCTTGTGGTGGTGAATGCACTGACCGACCTATGAAGGAAAGGCCAAACAAGAACACGGTTGCAAAAACCGTGCCCTTAAATATTGAATTTCTATTCAGAACACTTTCTTAAATGGTTTCACTGAAACGTGTTCATAGACTCCTGCCGCCACGTACGGGTCAGCATCGGCCCAGGCCTGAGCTGCTTCCAGCGACTCAAATTCAGCAATAACGGTTGAGCCAGTAAATCCCGCAGCCCCTGGATCGTTACTGTCTACCGCTGGCATTGGACCGGCGGTCAACAAACGACCTTCATCATGCAGTAACTGTAAACGTGCTAAATGTGCCGGACGAACGGAAAGGCGTTTTTCGAGGCTATCAGCTTTGTCTTGAGCGTAAATAACATACAACACGGGCACAACTCCTTGTTCGGGAAAGTTGTAAAGTACGTTATTTGAAAGGGCGAAGATCTGCAACGGAAAGATGATGTCTTTGTTAAGACCATGCATAAAGTAAGGTCAATTACGCCAAAAATGACATTTTCACTGATCCTGATCGTCTTGCCTTATTGAATATGATTGCTATTTGCATTTAAAATCGGGGCCTGGTTTTTCTACTGAAATGATTATGACTTCAATGACCATTGAATAAAGTCTATTCGGTTTTCTTTAGATGTTCGCCTCACATAATCTTCAAGTGATGTTCCTTACATCTCCCTAGAGCGTTAAGATAGTTAACTGATTGAGTTTTCAGGGTATGAAAGGATGAGCAACACTACTGATTGGGGAAGCATGATAGCCAACATAGTTATGGCTACTACCGCTGTCTGGGCTGCATTCAAAGCTAATGACTGGTTTAAAACCAAGCGTCTTGAGAGTGCTGAAAACTTCTATAAAGAAGTACACAATCTCCATAAACGTTACTATTCAGCTATCCAATACGTTGAGGATTCAAGAAGAATATTTGATAGTCAGTATGGGTTGCATTCGCCAATATCTGAACCTAAAGACAAGTCATTGCAATGGGAGGTTAAATCGAACTCTTACAAAATCATCGCTGAACTAGATTATCTGGCATCGTCACTACAAATGATGGATGCAATGGGTAACAAACTTAGCCCTAAATCGGCTTCACTGGTTAGTGATATGATGGAAGCACATGGACGATTCTGTAATGATGTGATGAACTTCAATGACTCAGTTTGGAAGGTTATAAGGGCAGGTATAACTGAAGAGAACATCCCACATACGCGAGGCTATGTGAACGGCGATTACATGGCTATCCTTACCAGTATGGATGAACCTGTAAGAATATCTTTTAAGTTAAAAGAAATCAGTTTTAAAGATTTTTACCTGCATGAAACTACTATGCAGTCAGTAATAACGAGGCTGAAATCGCTTATCGCCAGAACAGGTAAAAACAGGACATAAACAGGTTAGTACCTATGCAATTTAACGGTATTTTTCCAAGTATCTATGCAATCCTACACAGATTCTATACAGTATCGACATAGTTTCCTTTTGGTATAACTTATTGAAATATATAAAGAATCTGTAAAGCCTCTTTTCAGGAAACTATGCAGGGTGTTAGTCGTTCCTCTCCAGACACTTGGAAAATCGCTATTTACAGGAATATATAACGATATCTATGCAGTTGGTCACCATCAATACTCCCTTAAAGTGACTATCAAACTGCTTAACGATTTCCTACATGAAAGTTAGGAAGCGATGGTCACAGTTACCCTCCTAAATCTTCATAGCTCCCTCTTAAATGATTCGGATGTTCAATGAATCATCCTCTAATTGGTATTGTTACCAATCCATAAACCAGTCTTAAAAGGACTTCCTTTTGAGACACTTTCAACGTAACGGTAGAATGCACCTTCCAAGTGTCTCATAAGCTTGTTTTTGAATTATGAGACAGCTAAACTTATGAGACCAACTTTTGAGACTTCTTAGGGGGGATGTATGGAGACAATCGGTTATTGCAGGGTGAGTACAGATGACCAGTCTATCGCTAACCAACAAATGCAAATTGAAGAGGCAGGGTACAACATTGCTAAATGGTTCACAGATGAGGCTGTCAGTGGTTCTGTCAAAGCTTCTTCAAGAGATGGTTTCAGCAGACTATTAGCTTATGCACGAGAAGGTGACACCGTGGTGGTGGTGGCTGTAGACCGTCTCGGACGCGACACAATCGATGTGTTATCAACCGTTAAAGCTCTACAGGCTAAAGGTGTGCGGGTTGTTTCGTTGCGTGAAGGGTTCGACCTGTCTACACCAATTGGTGAAGCAATGTTAGGCATTATGTCAACGTTGGCACAGCTTGAGAGAAGCTTGATAGCAGAGCGCAGAAAGGCTGGTATTGAGCGTGCTAAAGCTGAAGGGGTTCACATGGGAAGACCCGTAAAAGCTTCTTCAAAGGCTGTACAGACGCTTATTTCACAAGGTAAGACACGGTTACAGATTCAGGAAGAGTTAGGAATTTCTAAAGCAACTTATTACCGATTAGCGAAGTGATTATTTAGACAGTCATAAGAATATGACAGATATTTTATTTCCTTTTGCAAAGGGGGGGGCTATATCGTGAATCTGGGCTACTAAACGGGTATAGACCTGTCGCAGATATTTTTGAAGATTGTCGGGAAAGGGAACTCGAAGAGGGTCTAATCGATTTTATAAAAAATTAGAAGCTGGATATTAGCCGTGCAAATTTTATACAAACAAAAAAAGACTCCGGTGAAGGAGTCCTCATCAGGTAGATTTTTAATGTGGCTACTACCATCCACCCATACCGCACCAAACCTTACCCCACCGAACCGCACCCTACACGACCTTACCTCGCCGGACACTGCCATAGAGAGTGTGCTTGGTTGCTTTGGAAGTAAACCCAGTACAGTAAGCCATTATACATATCGAGATAGTAACGTCAAGAAACTTTTAACAGGAGGGGTTCCTATGGTCACATATTCCCTCTCTTCCCACTAAGTAAGCCTTAGCAGCACCTAAGCAACAATTGACTAACAGATTCGGTAGATTCTATCTCATAGGTCAACTTCATAAACTCAGAGCTAAGTTACCTTGAAAGATTCTACCAAGAAACTACACAGGTGTTATTTAGTCTAACTGTGAAGGGATATTTAACGGGAGAGAAAGTAACGATATACCGAAGGTGAGTTACATCTTAACAGTGACTGTAAGAGATACCTGAAAAGATACTTAACAGATGACTACCTAGAAAGAAGGGAAACGAAGAACCGTAGGTAGTGACCTTGTTAAACAGGCTGTTTCAAAAGCTCTTAAAAGTCTGTTAAGTAAGGTCATGTGAACAATCTTACCATTTTGTCAATGCTTTTGTCTTTGACCCAAATCAACAAAATGTATCGTTTGATGTTCCTTTAAACAAAATAGCTAAAAAATCTTTTTAGAGGGGCGCTCCGCTTGTGTCACCAATATTATTCTTCCCTGTCCAAGAGAGAAGTTACAGAGGTCTTTCAAACCTCAATAGGCAAACCGAGGAACACGAAGAACGAGGGAAGAAAATCTATTGTGATTACCTTGAACAACGCCTGTAAAGACTGTCAAGAAGGTTGGTTAAGAATGACTCTCCCTTTCTGGGGTTATCGCCTTGTATCTTGGTGAGCCCAGGAAGTTCTCTGTGAAGGGTCTTGTCAGTCCTTTATATTGGGTGATTACAACTCATTGATGAATAATGGTTTTTCTACAAACTATCAACTGGATAGCTTGATGTGACCAACTGAAAGATACAGCTTTCCGGCTTTGTAAAGAGATTTCACTACCCACCAGCTAAAAATATTTCAGAGGCGGGAGTGATTGGAGGTTAGGATGGGTCTTTGTGGTTGTCTTCACGGCATCTGTCCTTCAGGTCAAACGACCATTCTCGACCGAACAACCGAAACACGATGAACACCCTGACAATGACATAGCGAAGTAGTAAGCCTGCGAACAGACCCACACCCCCACCAGCCCATAAATCAGATGACCCCAATTCTTGAGGGAGGTTAAACATTCAATGTACCTTCTGTGTGCAATGCAAAAACATGTGACCAAATACATAGCCATGCTTCATATTTCCCCCTCTCTCATAAATCCATTATACCACAAATGTTACGAAATTGTTACGAAAATACTTGACATTATCCCTTGAAAATGCTAGTATTGTATGTATTGGGTTAGCAGAATAATAACATTCCATGAGGGTCAGAATATGAATGAACGACAGAGAATTTCAAAGATTTCTTGAAGAGAGCAAAGCAAGAAACAGAAGCAACGGTTACAGCTACACAGACACCCCCACCAGCTACGAACTACCAGCCTTTTCCAAATCCGAACGTAAAAGCATTGAATCGGTCATTCGTAGCATTACGCCACGAGGCAGATATATGCCAACACGCAAAACAACAAAGAATAACTTAAAAACTTTCTTGATGAGCTTTGATTCTTACGAGCAACTACCATCAAAAATTGAAGATTTGATTATCGGCACTTGTCGCAGCTTTGGAAGGGATAACTATCACCGGAAAGTTTTCTATTTACTGCGAAGTCTTGATGAGATTAACTCAAGCACAGTGACGAGCCATCTTCAAAGACAAGCAACTAGACTTAGCTATGAATTACCAAGTGATAAATATTGCGCTAACCTAAACACCGTTTGCATGAAAGTTATTGAGGCAATCAATCATCATGCGGAAATGGGAAATATCAGCCTTACGACCAGTGAGCCGGATTTCGAGTTTGACCCGTATTTAGTTACAGAAGGATTTTAAATAATGACTAAGCACACACTAACCAGAGTTACAAAGACAGCCTTTGACGAACTTAACCGAATCAAAAACATTACAGGTCTGCCACACTCAGCAGTAATGAAGCTTGCAATTAACCGTGATATTAACGAACAAGATTTGCTTAATAGTCGCTTAGAGGCTGCAAGACACCATATCAGGATTAAGCAAGATGACCTTGATAGTCTGAAATCTTTAAATGCTTTTGGACTGGATTTAGCAAGGTTACTAAGTATCAAAATTCACAAATTAGCGATGGAGGTTTAATGTATGACTTTTATAAACATCGTGACCATTTGGTAAGATTTGACGGTAAAGTCTGGAAAGACGTAACGCAAACCAATAAACCCAAGTTTACCCACCAGCAATTAGCCTCAAGATTTGATATCTGGACTGAAGCACAAAAAGACAATGGTGATTTCGAGTTTATCAGAGGTTTTGATTATGCTTACGAAGACGACCTTAAAGACGCCATTAAATTAATTGAGAACTTCAACTCTATTAAAAATGGTGACAAGCACAAAGCCAATGGTAACAGATACGATAAAGATTTAATCATTGATGCAATCACCAAGGGACAATCACAAAGTTATATTTCTGAGAAATACAGCTTATCACGCAGCCAATTCTACAAGCTTAAAGCGTCTGTGTAAGCCTGTGAGAATGAGTGAGACTCAAAGATGAGCTACCCTATTACTAAGGTGTCTCACTCCCTCTGTAACCCGCATGGTTACTGGCCTCAGAATGGCTATTCTGGCAGATTTAAGATGTGTTTTATAGGAATTTAAAAATGAACAACTTCCCATTACAAATTTTTGTTGATAACGACACCGCTATAATGCTTCAACATTTCACTGATGCAGGTATCAGTATTGATTTTGACAAGTTGTTAGCTTTGATGGCTGATAATGCAGAAAACATTTCTGACTTTATTCAGTCGGTGGAGTTTAACGAGCCTCGAATGATGTTTCCCGTTACCGACTCAAACATGAAAAGATTGGTTATCGAGCAAACGAACAAATACAGCGTTAGCCCTGAAAAATATCTCAAAGCGGCTATAGCAATTTTGTGCGCTGGCAATATTTTGGTGACGGATTCGAAGGTGGTTCATTAATGGAATTGGTGATTATCTGTTTTGTATTGATTGGTATGATTGCAGGTGCATCTATTAAAGTATAAATGTTACCAATCTGTTAAAAGCTGTTGACAAATAACCTTGAGCATGACATAATTGTATATATAGGGAGAGCAATTCTCCTTGAATTAAAATATTAATCATTCTACATCGATGATAACTATATTCTGAGTTGGAAAGGTGCAATGCTTTTCGTCGTGGCCTATTTAGCCCACACTAGATAGGCTATCTCAAAAAGTCTTTGTTCATTCGTTTGAATCCTTTACAGCTTTGCCCTAACTCATGAGTTAGGGCTTTCTTTAATAGTTTTAAGCAGAGCTTTTAAAGAAAGTTTTCCTGAAACTTCGTTAACGTTATAAAGCAAACCTCCAAAGCCCTTCACAGATTATGTTTAGGGCTTTTTTCCAATTCATAAAAGCACATTTGGCAGGTTCTTGTTCAGTCAGACTCTTCACCTCTGATTGCTGAGTGTGCTTCTACGAATTTGAAAGTAAGCAATTACACTAAAGAGGTGAAAAATAATGTCTATCCGTGATGAACATGAAGCGATTGTTGATAGAAAACCTTGTGCATATGATTTGCATTTTACTGATGAAGGAGATGAGTATGCACATATGAAACCTTATCACAAAATTATTGCCAAGCTTGCAGATGAAGAGGCCAAAAAAGAAAGGCTACGAAAGATTGTTCCAGCCAATAATCTTGAATTTATCAATCCTGAGCCTCTGGAAATGACTGATGTTTGCAAGACAGAAGCTCTGATTGCACTTGAGAGGAAGTACTATCCACTACTAAAAGAGCGGCGCATCAAGCTTGATAATGCTTATGATGTTGTCAAGAACTTCGAAGAAACTCAGAAACCTTCAGAATATGATATTGAATATGAGCTTAAGACAAACCCGTTTATCTATTACGAAGGAAATTACAACAATGGTTTCGGTACAGCAAGAGAGAATGTTCCAAAAGTGCTTCAAAGTATTCCTGACGGTTTTCGATTAATAGATGTCAGACAAGCTCCACGTGGCACAGGCTCATATATCCTGATGACTAACAAAACAGACGAAGAGATTATTCAGTTGGTTGAGGCTAATTTGACTAAGCATTACTCCGATAAGCTGGACAAGTTAAAGCAAAAGCTTAAAAAAGAGCTTGATACTATGAAAGAGCTTGTTAGTGAATATGAGTCGCAGAAGAAGGTTGCCATGCAGGCTGATATTGAGCAGCTTACGAAGATTTCTCAAAAATATAGCAAGGCACTTTAATTATGAATTAAGAAGAGGCGGTTAATGATTGATTTAACAGAACGCTATAAACTTATTAAAGCAATTAGCGAGCGATTGAAAGAACAACCCAACAAACCAAAGCGAATCAAATCATCCACCTCTAAGCAAAATAGCAGAATCAGAAGAATCGCTAAATGGTGTCTGGATAGATTACCAAGTGATTGTCAGATTGTCGGTGAAGATGGTAATTATTATCTGATTAGGTAAAGAATTGGTTGGGTGTATGAGATAGGTTCTATCGAATCTATAACACGGGAGAGATTATCGATATTATTCGGTAGTTTCTCCCTTTTTTGTATGAGGTGAAATATGAATAATGGCACAGTTTAAAGTTGATGATTTTCTGATTGAGTTAAGTTTTAACTCTCAGAAAGTTTTAAAAGGCTTGGAAAAAGCCGAGAAACAAACGATGCAGGTAGCATCACGAATTGAGAAGCGACTAAATAAAACATTCAGAGTTAATCCTACGCCTTTAAATGACTCTCTCAAGGTAATGGAAAAGAATATCGATAAAACTGTTTCCAAGATTGAGCAGCGTCTTAAAAACACTAAAGCGTTTAAGATTAAAACTGAGATTGAGGATACTTTAAAGCCACTTAGACAGCCAAGACAACCAAGAAAAGTTACAGGTGACCGAGCTGTAAGAGCAGCTTATCAGGCTAACATGAGCAAGTTAAAAGGCTTCGACCCTATTTTGCAGAAATACATCAAATCTCAGTTTTACGGGCTATCTGCTAAAGCTGGGTCAATGGATAATTCAAAATTCAATGAGAAGTTAGCTCAATTAAATGCTTCAGTCAGAGAAGCAATCACTAAAGCTAAATCCACCAGCATTAACGGAAATAAAGCAGCTAGTTCTCTTGATAGTCTGTCTTCAGCAGCAGTTAAAACAGCAGGTGCATTTATCTCAATGCAAGCTGTATTAGCCAGTTATCAGAAGATTATGGAAGTTGGTTTACAGCGTGCATCATCGGAAAGAAGTATTGATTTCGTATTCGGTGACCAAAGTACACAGGTTAAAAAGTTCATTCAGGATTTAACTCAAGTCACGGGTATGGACACGACCGAAACACAAGCTCAGTTTGCCTCATTCGGTGCATCTGCAAAGAATACGATGGGTCTTGAAGGCTCAGAGGAATTATTTAAAAACTTAACTGGATATGCCCGTCTAATGGGGCGTTCAGATGAGCAGATTCAAAGAGCATTAACCGCAGTATCGCAGATGGCTTCTAAGGGGCAGGTGATGTCTGAGGAGTTGAAGGGGCAATTATCTGAAGCTTTACCGGGTGCTACTCAGGCATTTGCAAAGGCTTTAGGTCTGACTGAAAAACAGCTTTTCGATAAGATGAAAAATGGTGATGTTAAAGCCTCTGATGCACTCCCTAAGTTTGCTAAAGAACTTGGTGCACAGATTAATTCAAGAGGTGGCTGGAAAGCTATTCAGGACTCTACGCAGACAATGTTAGGGAACTTAAAGAATACCTGGAATAACTCATTAACGGATATTTTCAAAGGTTCTGAAAATGGTCTGCAAGATTTTACACGAAGCTTAACAACGCTTTTAAATAGTTTAGATGGAAGTGGTAAAACATTAGGTGAAAGTCTTGGTAGCTTGATGAGTGATATGTCACATGGTATCGATAACCTGACTGATATTAGTTACAGGGTGAGAGCGTTCTTTGATGAGGTGACATTAGCTTATCGTGGTTTAACCGATGAACAAAAGAAAGTTGTTGATGCTTTAGGTTCTGGCTTGATTAATAGTTTAAAAGTCTTGGCTGGTGTTATTGCTGTAAATAAAGTTGTTGGTGTAACCAGAAGTATTTACAGGCTTATGACTGCTATCACAAGATTAGGTCAGGTCGCTGATACTACAGCGGATAACGTGAATAGAAAGAATGGAAAACCATCAAGATTGAATCTTGGGAATATGTTATTAGCTGGTAGTGCTATCTATGCAGGTTATGAAAGATTAGCTTCTACACCTGAACGAATGGAAGCACAAGCTAAATTACCAGAGTTAGCTAAAGAGTCTGGACTTAAACCCGCTGTCACTATGGATGATGTGAAAGGTTGGTTTAATAGTGCAGCTACAAAGATTGCTGGTTTTCAGCATCCAGAATTAATCACCATGAAACAAGATGCGGCATTAACGAGTACAGATATCCAAAGCCTGAGAGATGAAATCTCCGCTTTGAGTAAACGTATTCAGGAGCCAGTGAAAGTTTCACTTGGTGGTGAAGTTGCTATTAAGCCAGATGCAACATCGTTTATGACCTTTAGCGGTAATATCTACGACCAATATGCAGAAGCTACGCTATTAAGTTCAAGCTATCCAGAAGATGATTGATTTAACGGTGTCTACGTGAAAATTAAAAATTACGACCTATAACTACTCAGGTGTATTCATATAGCTCACCCTTAAGAGGAATACAACAATGTTTGACAAAAAACAACTTAGATATAGTGGCAAAGATGGTATCTATTTCCACTTAAGAGATAATGTAGATGCCTTCTTAACCTTATCAGCAACTGAAAATATGGAATTTGACAGCCCTATGCAGGTGACTACACAGAACATGCAATCAGGGCAAACCGTCACAGACAATGTTCAAAGAGCACCCAGAACAATCACTATTAGTGGTGTCGTTGTAGTTGGCTATGAAGGAAGCTTATTATTAACTCGTCAGGGTCAATTAGTAGAAAACTTCATTGACACTCTTGAAAACTGGCGTGACCAGAAGCAGATTATTTCGGTCATCTGTAAAGACGGAATTAAAATTGACGATTCCATCATCACAAGCTTTAAAGCCTCTAAAGATGTTGGAATTTCAAATGGTCTAAGAATCCAGCTAACTTTTCAGGAAATTAACTTTAAAGCTGTTGTGGGTCAGACTGATATCTCGGCTGCGACTGGAAAGGCCGCTACCACGAATGATGGTGGTGCAACTTCTAAAAAGAACACAGGGAATACTACGACAAGTTTAGGTAACGGTATGTTGATGTGTCAGGAACTGTATAATCACTCTACGAGTGAACTTACTAATGAGCAACTTCAAGCCCGTATCAATTGTGGTAAAAGTGTCAAAGTTGAGAATGGAAAAAGCACCTTCTCAGGTGCCGCTAATGAGCAAGCTTCAAAGGTGCTTAAGTCGGGTAATGCTCTGCGAAAGTACTCTGTGAACCCTAACAAGCGTGGTACTTATTAGCAATATAAAAAGGGGCTTCATAGCCCCTGATTACTACAGTCGGTAAACGTCAATATCCAGTAGTTTTTTATCAGCAATTTCAAAGATTGATGTTCCATCATTTAGCGGTAGCGGGTCTGTAGGAATGATTATTTTAGTGCCATTCTGTAATTTAACCGTCACAAACCCTTCATCTAATGTCAGGGATTCCAGATGTTTGGACAGAATCAACTGACACTCGACACGACCCGCTTTAGTTGTTAGGTCAACATCTCGAATCTGGGGTAGTTTCTTGTCAGTGAGTAAAGCCTTACGTTTCATGCTATCAATAGTAGTCTGCAATGCTGTGCGCTTCTGGTTAAGTTCCTTCACCTGTGTTTTCAACTCTGTAATGTCATCCATCTCAAAAAGTAGGGCGGTAGCTTTCTTGATTCGAGATGTGACAATTTCAACCTCATGCTGTAACGCTGCAATCTTCCTCTCTGATTCTCCATCATTCCCCATGTCAATCATCCCCAGAAAATTATCAATCATCCATCGGTCAAACGGTTTACGCTTCAACGGTGGAACATCACAGCGACCGTCAAGATGGTTATTACACCGATAAACGCCCTGATACTTATTCTTAGTCCCTGTAGGGTGAACACTAGCCCCGCACCGACATTTAAACAGACCTTTGAAGAGGTTGAGGGATAGCGGATTATCACTTGCAGGTGTACGGCCTTTACGATTCTTAGTAAGAATCTCTTGAGCTTTATTGAACGTTGAAGCATCTATAGCGGCTTCGTAGTAGTTCGGTATAGCGGGGCGGTCATTGCGTTGTGATGCTGGTAACGTGCCTATTGTTGTCTCCGACCTTAAGATGGTGCGTACAGAGTGAACACTAAACCCATTAGCATCTTTACGGCGGCTAAAAGACCTTATACCGTTGCTTTGAAGGTGACGTGCAATGTTATGTAGACTTTCACCATCTAGCAGCAGTTTGAATATCAATCTCACAGTCTCAGCGTGTTCATTGAGTTTAAGAGTCTCAGGGTCAATCCATCCGGGAACCATCTTTGTAAGACGTTGTTCACCAGCAAGGGCAAGTTTTGCACGGTGCCCCCATTTCTGAGAAACACGGAAAGACTTCTGCTTAGATTCCTGATGCGCTATGTAGGCTTTGACACGCTGGATGATGCTTATGCCAAGGTCATCGGCTAAAGCATCCTTTGTGTAGATAAGGCCATCTTGCAATGTGTGAATCTCTATCCCGTTGCCTAAGATGCGGTTCATCAAGGCTTCTGTTTCAAGATGCTCTAATCGGCCTATACGGTCGATACTCTCAACTAGCAGAATTGTACCTTCTGGAAACTCCCCAGCCTCAATACGGGCTAACATGTCACCAAACTGACCAGTAAGGTGTTTACCTTTGTAACCACTCAACCCTTCATCACTGAAAGACGCTACTATTTGAGCATCGCCATTCTTCTTCAGCCACTGCTTGAACAGGTCGTTTTGTCGTCTGGTTGAATCTGCACCTTCAGCGCCTTGTATGGCTGAACTGTACCGAAGGTATGTAATTACGCTCCTCATGGTGATAAACTCCCATGCAATTGATTCTCATTTAAAGATAAGCTTATAACCGTTATGGCTAATGCTACAATGCCGAATAGCTACAATACAATGACCCTTGATTTACCTCGCCGCTTCCCCTGGCCGATGTTACTTTCGGTCTGCATTCATGGTGCTGTTGTGGCGGGTTTGCTCTATACCTCGGTACATCAGGTTATTGAACTACCTGCGCCTGCGCAGCCGATTTCTGTCACGATGGTTGCGCCTGCTGATCTTGAACCGCCACAAGCCGTTCAGCCACCACCGGAGCCGGTGGTAGAGCCAGAACCGGAACCTGAGCCGATCCCTGAACCGCCAAAAGAAGCTCCGGTGGTCATTGAAAAGCCGAAGCCGAAACCTAAGCCAAAACCGAAGCCGGTGAAAAAGGTGGAGCAGCCAAAACGCGATGTCAAACCCGTAGAGTCGCGTCCGGCATCACCGTTTGAAAATACGGCACCCGCGCGCCCGACATCAAGTACGGCAACGGCTGCAACCAGCAAGCCGGTTACCAGTGTGGCTTCAGGACCACGCGCATTAAGCCGTAATCAGCCGCAGTATCCGGCACGAGCACAGGCATTGCGCATTGAAGGGCAGGTTAAAGTTAAATTTGATGTCACGCCAGATGGTCGCGTGGATAACGTACAAATCCTCTCAGCCAAGCCTGCAAACATGTTTGAGCGTGAGGTGAAAAATGCGATGCGCAGATGGCGTTATGAGCCGGGTAAGCCAGGCAGTGGGATTGTGGTGAATATCCTGTTTAAAATTAACGGCACTACCGAAATTCAGTAAGCATAAAGTCAAAAGCCTCCGACCGGAGGCTTTTGATTATTACTCAACGGGTAAGGCGCGAGGTTTTCCTTCGGGATCAACCGCGACATACTTAAATAATGCTTCTGTTGCTTTATAGCGTTGCCCGATTGGTTCAGACGCCACTTTTTTCACCCACACTTCAATATTAATGCTGACTGATGTCGTCCCTTTCTGGACACAGCGTGCATAGCAGCACACCACATCGCCGACCGCAACCGGCCGTAAGAAAGTCATTCCTTCAACCCGCACGGTCACTACACGACCATGGGCAATTTCTTTCGCCAGAATAGCGCCGCCAATATCCATTTGTGACATTAACCAACCACCAAAGATGTCACCATTGGCATTGGTATCGGCGGGCATGGCTAAAGTACGTAAAACAAGATCGCCCTGAGGGACGTTATGTGTTGTAGACATGGTAAAACCGACTTAAAAGGAAAATCACAGGCGCGATGCTACTATGATTTTCCTGAGGAGAACAGAGGAGATACAGCGCCAGCCCCGAAGGACTGGCAGTCTGGTTAGGATTTATCTTCCTGCGGCATGTGGCGGTAGATATAGATACCGCTTAACAATGTGAAGATTAAGGTAAGGGCGGTCAGGCCAAAGACTTTAAAGTTGACCCAAATATTTTGCGGCAGCCAGAATGCGATGTAGATGTTTGCCAGACCGCAAAGGATAAAGAAAACAGCCCAGGCCAGATTCAGCTTCGACCATACCGGTTGCGGCAGCGTGAGTTCTTTACCCAGCATCCGCTGAATTAGCGGCTTTTTCATCACCCATTGGCTGACTAACAGGGCACCCGCAAACAGGGCATAAATGACAGTAACCTTCCATTTAATAAACTCATCATTGTGGAAGAACAGGGTCAAGCCACCGAAGACGACCACCAGAACAAAAGTGATCAGGGCCATCTTCTCAACCTTACGAAAGCGAACCCAGCTATATATAAGCACAATCGCCGTGGCGACGATCAGCGCCGCAGTAGCCGCATAGATGTCATAAGTCTTGTAAAACGCGAAAAAGACAACCAGCGGTAAAAAATCAAGAAACTGCTTCATTTTACGATTCCGTAATCAAATGCTTAAGGTTATTGGCGAATCAACATATACAGGCGGAACAGATAGATGAGCAGTACGGCTGAAATCAGGTTGCTCAAGGTGTTCGCCAGTACGGCACCAATTTCCGGGGTTAATGCGGCAAAAGAAGAGGCAAAAAGCAACAACAGTGTTTTTGCCAGCAACCAGCTCAGTACAGCGGGTGCCACCAGACGCATATTCGCCCATGTCAGCCGCATACTGCTACGCATCGAGGCAAAAACGCCCATTTTGTCCTGTACCAGCATCACCGGTGCCAGAGCCAGTAAAATGGCCATGATAATTCCCGGAACGACCACCAGCATGATGCCAATCTGTACTAAAAGGGTAGTCAGAAAAATCAGAATAAATAACTTTGGCAATATCGGCGCACTGGCACCAACAGCTCGCAGCGCACTGACTCTCTGACCCGCAGACACCAGCTGGATAATTAATATTACGCCCCCGGCGAGAATGGCGTTACCGATTAATCCTGAAAAAGTGGACGCCGCTGAAGCCTGCAGCAAAATTTGTTGCTGTTCCGGTGACATATTCTGAACCAGGTCGAACAACCCACTACTGCCGCTAACGGGTACGCCGTCATTGAGCTGCGCAAGCTGTGCATCACTGGGTGAGAAAACATGCCCTAACACCACTGTGATAAACGCACATAGCAACGATACCAACAGAATGGTCATAAATTGATTACGGAAGAAATTTCCGGTGTCACGGTATACGGACTGCGCCGTGATAGACATGCACTCTCCTTGAGTTTTATGCAGGTGTTAATTAGCGGGCAATTGTACCCTGGTTAAGCCCCGGGTGGCAGCATCAGGTCTTGTATGGAAAAGCATATCTTTGTAAAGCGGAGGTAATTGCTGGCCTTCAGGCGTGGGTAAACCGCTGCAAGTGGCGAGCGAGTTAATATTTGCGTAGCAAAAATATATAAAAAATTGATTTAAATCACATTAACCAGGATTTTCAATGTAACTTCTAAATTAATCCAGATCAATAAATGGTGAATTACCATATGTAATGTGATCTGTGTAGGATCATTTGTTACCCCAATGTGGGTATATTCGTCACGTTTTTATAACCATAACGACGGAGCGGATATGAAAAAGTTAACAGTGGCGGCTTTGGCAGTAGCAACTCTTCTCTCTGGCAGTGCCTTTGCGCATGAAGCCGGCGAATTTTTTATGCGTGCAGGTTCTGCAACCGTACGTCCAACAGAAGGTGCTGGTGGTACGTTAGGAAGTTTGGGTGGATTCAGCGTGACCAATAACACTCAACTGGGCCTGACGTTTACTTATATGGCGACCGACAACATTGGTGTGGAATTACTGGCAGCAACGCCGTTCCGCCATAAAATCGGCACCCGGGCGACCGGCGATATTGCAACCGTTCATCATCTGCCGCCAACACTGATGGCGCAGTGGTATTTTGGTGATGCCAGCAGCAAATTCCGTCCTTACGTTGGTGCAGGTATTAACTACACCACCTTCTTTGATAATGGATTTAACGATCATGGCAAAGAGGCGGGGCTTTCCGATCTCAGTCTGAAAGACTCCTGGGGAGCTGCCGGGCAGGTGGGGGTTGATTATCTGATTAACCGTGACTGGTTGGTTAACATGTCAGTCTGGTACATGGATATTGATACGACTGCCAATTATAAACTGGGCGGTGCACAGCAACACGATAGCGTACGCCTCGATCCGTGGGTGTTTATGTTCTCAGCAGGATATCGTTTTTAATTCCGCACAAAAATGACCCCGTAATTACGGGGTCAATAAGGACATGGTATAAAGGGTATTATTTCTTCGCTTCTACGCCATCAGTTTCAGAGCGAATTAAGAATTTCTCAGTTGTTTGCGGAATATGCTGAATTAGCCAGTCGGCCATGTGCTTTTCCTCATTTAAAATCGCTTCGATGGTTGGAATTGAAGCTGTATCACCGGCATTTTTTGCTGCTGCTAAGAGTGAGGTATAACAGGCGATTTCAAATTGCTCGAAGACATATCCGCTAATAGAGCCTTTGACTATTTCATCAGAAGGGAATATACCACCGATTGACTGCCCAAGTGCAGCCATTTTACTCATGGAATCTTTAATGACTGAACGTGAAATGTCATTACGATCAAGAATAGTTTCCAGTTGAACAATCTGGTTTTTGGTTTCACTAAGATGTTGTTCAATACGAGCGCGTAGTTCAGGATAATTATCTATACGACTGGCCATGGACTCAAGCATAGATTCGGCTTGCTTTTCCATTGCGTGGGCGTCACGTAACCAGTCATGATAATGTTCAATACGATTCATGAAAATGTCCTCTTTATAAAATGACTAAAAGTTAAAGTTCATATTTCAGGCTTTATTTTCGGCTTTCTTATTTACGTTATTAAGGGCCAGATCAGTCAATTTGATGTCGGTGGCCTTTTCTTCTTCCAGGGTCTCTTTCAGAAGCTTCGCTGCTTTACGATAACCTAATTGTTCAGCCAGCGTCGCTAATGTCCCGTAACTGGCAATCTCATAATGCTCGACTTTCTGTGCTGCGGCAATCAGTGCGGCATCACGCACTTCGTTTTTCTCGGTACTTTCGATGACCTCATCAGCTTCTTCAATAAGACCTTCCATTGCCACACATTTCATGCGCTTAATTTTCAGATTCGATTCTGATTCCACAATTTGATCAATACGTTCAATCTGTCCATGTGTTTCCTCGAGGTGCGCATGAAAAGCCTGACTTAATTTTTCGTTTGATGTTGCTCTTGCGAGTTTTGCCAGTGCCCGGGTTAATTGTTTTTCTGCGCTGTAGGTATCTGAAAGCAGGTGAATAGTTTCATTAATATGAGTGTTGTGTGTCGACACTCATTAAAATTAGTCGTTAATGAGAATTAGTCAAATTAAGCGTAACGAGAAGAAAGTGGAAAAATATATTTTGAGGAACGTTCTGGATGTATTAACAATTGCCTGAGGAATAAGTGACTTAGAGAAAATTATTGATTTTACTGGTGTTATGTTGCGGGATTAATTTGTTTGATTATATTACTGTTGGGCGGAAAAAAGACGTAAGTTGACGTTCGACAGGGGTAAGCGAAACGGTAAAAAGATAAATAACAAATGAATTTAGGATTTTTCCGGCTTCGTTAAAGAAAGTTAAAATGCCGCCAGCGGAACTGGCGGCTGTGGAATTAACTGCGTGTCGCCGCTTTCATCGGTTGTACAAAAGCTTTCAGTGCCGCCAGCATTTTCTCTGGCTCATTAATATGTTGCTCGATGATTTTAACGATGGCCGAACCAGAAATCGCGCCCGCAGCTCCTGCATCAATCGCTGCTTTTACCTGATCCGGGGCGGAAATACCAAATCCCTGCAATGGAGGCGCAGCGTTGTACTCTTTCAGCTTCGCAACCAGATGATTGAGGGGTAACGCGGCGCGGTTTTCTGCGCCGGTCACGCCCGCTCGCGACAGCAAATAGGTGTAACCACGACCGTAAGAGGCTATCTGGCGCAGCAAATCATCGTCGGCATTAGGCGGGCAAATAAAGATAGGTGCGACATTATGACGCAACGCGGCCTGGCGGAAGGGCGCGGACTCTTCCACGGGCACATCGGCAACCAGCACCGAATCGACGCCGACTTTCTCGCACTCGGCATAAAACTCATCAATGCCTTTGTTAAACACCAGGTTGGCATACATCAAAAGGCCGATGGGAATGGTCGGGTGCTTCTGGCGAATGAGTGCCAGCACCTCAAAGCACTGCGCCGGGGTTACTCCCGCCGCAAAAGCACGCAGTGTGGCGTTTTGAATCGTCGGGCCATCCGCCAGTGGGTCGGAGAAGGGGATGCCTAACTCCAGCGCGTCAGCACCGGCTTCAATTAGCGTATCGATAATTTTCAACGACTGCTCAATGCCCGGATCACCGAGGGTGACGAAAGGAACGAATGCGCCTTCTTTGCGCTCCTTCAACTGGGTAAACAGAGATTCGTAGCGTTCCATCAGATTTCCCCTCGTGCTTTCAAAATATCGTGAACGGTGAAGATGTCTTTATCGCCGCGACCGGAAAGGTTAACCACCAGTAGCTGCTCTTTTTCCGGATTTTCGCGCATCATTTTCAGCGCATGGGCCAGGGCGTGGGAGGATTCCAGCGCCGGGATGATCCCTTCATGCAGGCAAAGCGTTTTAAAGGCTTCCAGGGCTTCATCGTCGGTAATAGACACGTAATCAGCGCGTCCAGTGCTGTTGAGATACGCATGTTGCGGGCCGACGGACGGGAAATCCAGCCCGGCAGAAATGGAGTAAGACTCTTCAATTTGCCCGTCTTCGGTTTGCATCATCGGCGCTTTCATACCGAAATAGATGCCCACGCGACCATGTTTTAACGGTGCGCCGTGCTCGCCAGTTTCGATACCGTGGCCGCCAGGCTCCACACCAATCAGGCCGACGTCGGTTTCGTTGATGAAATCTGCAAACATACCGATGGCATTCGAACCACCGCCAACACAGGCGATAACGGCATCCGGCAGGCGACCTTCTCTTTCCAGAATCTGCGCTTTCGTTTCTTCGCCAATCATCCGCTGAAACTCACGCACAATGGTCGGGTAAGGATGCGGGCCAGCTGCGGTACCCAGCATATAGTGCGCGGTTTCATAACTGCCGGACCAGTCGCGTAGCGCCTCATTACAGGCATCTTTCAGGGTCGCGGAACCGCTATGCACCGGGATCACTTCCGCACCCATTAAGCGCATCCGGAAAACGTTAGGCGACTGGCGTTCAACGTCTTTGGCACCCATATAAATACGGCATTTCAGGCCGAGCAGGGCGCTGGCAAGGGCCGACGCCACGCCATGCTGACCGGCACCGGTTTCGGCAATAATTTCAGTTTTACCCATCCGCTTCGCCAGTAAAGCCTGACCGAGCACCTGGTTAGTTTTATGCGCGCCGCCGTGCAGCAAATCTTCGCGCTTCAGATACAGCGTGGTGTTCGTCCCGGCTGTAATGTTCTGGCATTTGGTCAGCGCGGTTGGACGCCCGGCATAGTTTTTCAGCAGGTCGTTGAACTGAGCCTGAAATTCAGGATCTTTTTGCGCGCTGACAAAAGCTTCTTCCAGCTGGCGCAGAGCAGGCATCAGGATTTGTGGCACGTACATGCCGCCAAACTCACCAAAATAGGGATTAAGTAATGTTGTCATTGTTCCTTTCCTTAATATGCGCGCAGCGTCTGGAAAACCGAGGCCAAAAGACGTGCGTCTTTGATACCCGGTTGCGACTCTACAGCAGAATTAAAATCAAGCCCGGCGCAGCCGGTTTGTGCCGCTTCCACGCAGTTATCTGCGCCTAAGCCCCCCGCCAGCAGAACGTTGCCAAGCGATTGACCATTTAATAGTGACCAGTCGAAACGTTGTCCGCTCCCGCCCTGACCGTTGTCGAATACATATTTATCGATGTGCTGAAAATCGCGCGCGGGAAGAGTTTCACCGACACTTAAAGCCTTCCAGATGGCGACGTGTGCTGGCAGAGCCTCACGCAGATTGTCGATATACAGCTGATCTTCATTACCATGCAGTTGCACTGCCGCCAGCGATAACACCTTAGCTTTGTCCGCCACATCGGCAATATCGTGATTGCGGAACACGCCAACATACTGCAACGGTGCTGCAGCCATCACTTCCTGCGCCTGTTCAACGTTGACGCAACGCGGTGATGTCGCAACAAAAATCAACCCACCGTAAATCGCGCCCGCGTCATAAGCTGCTTTAGCATCTTGCCCACGTGTCAGGCCACATACTTTATTCTCACCCAGCAACACCCGACGCACGGCGGCGTTCAAATCGTCATGGGCCATCAACGCCGAACCAATCAGAAAGCCGTTAGCGAAGTGGCTTAACTCGCGCACCTGAGCGTAAGTATTGATGCCGGATTCGCTGATTACCGTCACGTTGTGCCCCAGTTTCGGTGCAAGCTCGCGGGTACGGTTGAGATCAATCGACAAATCGCGCAGATCGCGGTTGTTGATGCCAACGACCTTTGCCCCCAATGCAATGGCGCGCTCCAGTTCCTCTTCATTACTGACTTCGGTCAGCACACCCATCTCCAGACTGTGGGCGACGGCTGCAAGCTGGCGATATTGTTCGTCATCCAGTACTGAAAGCATTAATAAGCAGGCATCGGCCTGGTAATAGCGCGCCAGATAGATCTGGTAAGGATCGATAATGAAGTCTTTACATAAAATCGGCTGCGGGGCGATTTGGCTGACGATGGGGAGGAAATCAAAGCTCCCCTGAAAATATTTCTCATCAGTCAGCACTGAAATTGCCGAAGCGTAATGTTTATAAATGGCAGCAATGCGTGCCGGATCGAAATCATCACGGATCACGCCTTTTGACGGCGACGCTTTTTTGCACTCCAGAATAAACGCCGTGCGTGCCCCCTGTAGCGCATCATAAAAATGTCGTGTGCTCGGCTGAATCTCATTCTGAAAACTGGCCAGCGGTTGCTGCTGTTTGCGGGCTTCTACCCAAATCGCCTTGTCTGCGACGATTTTCGCTAAAACGGTTTGCATTATTTACCCTCGTGCCGCCAGTGCGGTGACTCTGTCGTAAGCGGAACCACTGCGCAGTACCTCAAGAACGGTTTGCGCATTGGCTTGCAGATCTTCATGGCCATGCAGGCGCATTAACATGGCGACATTCGCCGCGACGGCTGCTTCGTGAGCGGCGTCGCCTTTACCTTGTAACAAGCGTGTTAAAATGTCACGGTTTTCTTCCGGTGTTCCGCCTGCCAGTTGCTCCTGGTGGTAGGGTGTCAGGCCAAAATCTTCAGCGGTCAATTGATAGCTCTTAATTTCGCCGTCATGCAGTTCGGCAACGATTGTCGGCGCGTGTAATGAAACTTCATCCATCCCGCCGCTGTGCACCACCGCCGCGCGTTGATACCCCAGCACGCGCAAGGTTTCGGCAATCGGCAGCACCAGTTCCGGACTATAAACACCAATTAGCGCCAGCGGAGGATGCGCCGGGTTAATCAATGGCCCCAGCACATTGAACAGAGTGCGGGTTTTCAGTTGCTGGCGAACCGGCATCGCATGGCGAAATCCGGTGTGATATTTCGGCGCAAAGAGGAAACATACGCCTAACTCATCCAGCGCCTGGCGCGATTTATCGGCGTTCATATCAAGATTAATACCGAACGCCGCCAGCAGATCCGACGAGCCGGATTTACTGGAGACGCTACGGTTGCCGTGTTTCGCCACTTTCAGCCCGCAGGCCGCGGCGACAAACGCACTGGCGGTAGAAATATTGATGCTGTTACTGCCGTCACCGCCGGTGCCGACGATATCGGCAAACAGATAATCCGGGCGCGGGAACGGCGCGGCGTTTTCCAGTAGCGCGGTTGCTGCTCCGGCGATTTCGTTCGGGTGCTCGCCGCGAATTTTCATGCTCACCAGCGCCGCCGCCAGTTGTTCCGGTTTCAGTTCGCCACGTACCACCGCTGAAAACAGCTGGTGGCTTTCTTGTTGGCTAAGGGTCTGCGCCTGATACAGTTTTTCCAGAATCGGTTGCAGCGTGTTGGTTGGCTCAAGTTTCTGCTGCGCCCAGGCCAGCGTTTGTTCCAGCAGGCGAGCGCCCTGGGTAGTAAGAATGGATTCCGGATGGAACTGGAATCCACAAACGCGATCCGCATCATGACGCACCGCCATCACCATGCCATTAAAATGGGCGTTGATGGTTAAACCGGCCGGAATATTACTGCCAACCAGCGAGTGATAACGCGCCACTGGCAGCGGGTTTGTTAATCCGGCAAACATCGCCTGACCGTCATGTTCAATGCTCGACGCTTTACCGTGAAGAATTTCGCCCGCCTGACCGACATAGCCCCCGTAAGCTTCGACAATCGCCTGATGTCCGAGGCAAATGCCAATAATTGGCAGCTTGCCACGCAAGCGGGTGAGGAGTTCCGGCATACAACCGGCTTCGCTCGGCACACCGGGGCCAGGAGAAAGCATCAGCACCGGATTGCTCATCGTCGCCAGGCGTTCAATTAAGGTCTGCGCCGGAATATGGTTGCGGTAAATCACCACGTTATGACCATTGCTGCGCAACTGATCTGCCAGGTTGTACGTAAAAGAGTCGATATTATCGAGCAGCAGAATGTCAGCCATCAGAAGGTCTCCTGTGCATGATGCGCGGTGGCAATAGCGCGCAGTACAGCGCGGGCTTTATTACGAGTTTCGTCGGCTTCCGACTGCGGAACAGAATCAAGGACTACGCCAGCACCGGCTTGCACGGTGGCGATACCGTTTTCCACCAGCGCCGAGCGGATCACAATGCAGGTGTCGAGATCGCCATGCGCGGTAAAATAACCTACCGCGCCGCCGTAGCTGCCGCGTCGACGACCTTCTGCTTCGGCAATTAACTGCATAGCGCGTACTTTCGGTGCACCGCTTAACGTCCCCATATTCATACAGGCGCGGTAAGCGTGCAGGGCGTCGAGATCGTGGCGCAGCTCACCAACAACGCGGGAGACTAGGTGCATCACGTAAGAGTAACGGTCAACTTTGGTGAGATCGGCGACGTAGCGGCTGCCGGGTGTGCAAATGCGTGCCAGGTCATTACGGGCGAGATCCACCAGCATCAGATGTTCAGAAAGCTCTTTATGATCGGTACGCATCTCCAGTTCGATGCGGCTGTCGAGGTCTCTGTCCAGCGAACCATCGGCACGACGACCGCGTGGACGTGTTCCGGCAATCGGGTAAATCTCAATCTGGCGGCTGGTGGCGTCATACTTGAGCGAACTTTCTGGCGACGCGCCAAACAGGGTGAAATCATTATCCTGCATAAAAAACATGTACGGGCTGGGATTACTCTTTTTCAGCACGTAATAGGCCGCCAGCGGTGACGGGCAGGGCAGAGAGAAACGGCGAGATGGCACCACCTGGAAAATTTCTCCGGCGCGAATCGCTTTTTGCAACAAACGCACTACGCCACCGAACTCTTCATCGCTCTGGTTACATTCACAACGCATATGCGGCACGGAAACCACCGGCAGCGGCGGCGCGGCTTCGGTCAGTTGCTGACGTAGTTCGTTCAGGCGAGCAGTGAGACGTTGTTTTTCTTCTTCATTCGGAGCAAACAGGCTGGCCTGAATACGGGTGCTTTTTTTCTGATGGTCAATCACCATCAGCGTTTCAGCGAGATAAAAACAGAAATCAGGGCAGTTATTTTCCGCTGACAGTTGCGGTAAATTTTCAAATCCCGCCACAAGGTCATAAGAGAACAGGCCGCCGAAGAACATTGCTTCTCGTTCTTCCTTCGGTACATTCAACAGATTCTGTAATAAGCGGAAAGCGTCAAAAACCGAAAGGGAGCATAAGCGGGCGTCTTCATCCAGCAGTGGACTGACAGGCGGGAAGCGCAGTACGCGGCAGTTTGGTGATTGTTCATTTTCCACACCCGCAGGCAAGGCGTTATCCAGTAGTGTCAACAGGGCTTCTCCATTGCCGGAAAGCGCCTGGATTGTGACAGTGTCACTTAATGCTGTAATGCGCAGCGCACTGTCTACCAGCAGCAGGCTTTTTAAATCATCTTTGCTGTCGATATCTGCGGATTCCAGCAGCAGCGTTGCCGGACGATCCCCACACAACTGGTGAAAAAGCGCAGTCGGGTTGTCGCGATAAGCGCCTTTGCAGGTTAGCAGTTCGAGAGTCGGTTTTTGTGTTTGCATTGTTATTCTCTAATTTTGTTCAAAAAAAAGCCCGCTCATTAGGCGGGCTGGGTATCTGATTGCTTTACGCATGGTGAATACACTGCCCGTTTCAGGAAGTGCGCCACCAACCTTTCAGTACGAAAATTGCTTTCATTGTCGATACCCTTTTTACGTGAACTTGCGTACTAGTTAACTGGTTCGATGATTAATTGTCAACAGCTCATTTCAGAATATTTGCCAGAACCGTTATGATGTCGGCGCAAAAAACATTATCCAGAACGGGAGTGCGCCTTGAGCGACACGAATTACGCAGTGATTTACGACCTGCACAGCCATACCACAGCTTCCGATGGCTGCCTGACGCCAGAAGCATTGGTGCACCGTGCAGTCGAGATGCGCGTCGGCACCCTGGCGATCACCGACCATGACACCACAGCTGCAATTGCACCAGCAAGAGAGGAAATTTCACGTTCGGGACTGGCGCTGAATCTTATTCCTGGTGTGGAAATTTCCACGGTCTGGGAAAATCATGAAATTCATATTGTCGGGCTGAATATTGATATTACTCATCCGCTAATGTGTGAGTTCCTCGCGCAGCAGACAGAACGGCGCAATCAGCGGGCGCAGCTGATTGCCGAAAGACTTGAAAAAGCGCAAATACCTGGGGCACTGGAAGGCGCGCAACGACTGGCGCAGGGCGGTGCGGTGACGCGCGGTCATTTTGCGCGTTTCCTTGTGGAGTGCGGAAAAGCCAGTTCAATGGCGGATGTCTTTAAAAAGTATCTGGCGCGCGGGAAAACCGGATACGTTCCGCCACAGTGGTGTACAATAGAGCAATCTATTGATGTCATTCATCATTCTGGCGGTAAGGCGGTGCTAGCTCATCCTGGGCGGTACAATCTTAGTGCTAAATGGCTGAAAAGATTGGTTGCGCATTTTGCCGAACACCACGGCGACGCGATGGAAGTCGCGCAGTGCCAGCAATCGCCCAATGAACGCACCCAGCTGGCGACACTTGCGCGTCAGCATCATTTATGGGCATCACAAGGATCTGATTTTCATCAGCCATGCCCGTGGATCGAACTGGGTCGTAAACTCTGGCTGCCCGCAGGCGTTGAAGGCGTCTGGCAGCTATGGGAACAGCCGCAGAACACCACAGAGAGGGAATTATGAGCCAGTTTTTTTATATTCATCCTGATAACCCGCAGCAACGCCTGATCAACCAGGCGGTGGAGATCGTGCGTAAAGGCGGGGTGATTGTTTATCCAACTGATTCCGGCTATGCGCTCGGCTGTAAAATTGAAGATAAAAACGCGATGGAGCGTATTTGTCGTATTCGCCAGCTGCCGGACGGTCACAACTTTACCCTGATGTGTCGCGATCTTTCTGAACTCTCGACCTATTCATTTGTCGATAACGTTGCGTTTCGTTTGATGAAAAACAACACGCCAGGCAACTATACCTTCATCCTGAAGGGGACGAAGGAGGTGCCACGCCGTCTGTTGCAGGAAAAACGCAAAACCATCGGTATGCGCGTGCCGTCTAACCCGATTGCGCAGGCGCTGCTTGAAGCACTGGGCGAACCGATGCTTTCCACTTCGCTAATGCTGCCAGGCAGTGAATTTACCGAATCCGATCCGGAAGAAATTAAAGACCGTCTGGAAAAACAGGTGGATTTGATTATTCACGGCGGCTATCTCGGGCAGAAACCAACAACGGTTATTGATCTCACCGATGATACGCCGGTCGTGGTGCGTGAAGGCATAGGTGATGTGAAGCCTTTCTTATAACAAATTGCGTTCCACGGATGGAAAATGATGGCAGGGATATATCGCTGCATTTTGCTGTTGATAGTTGGGCTTTTTTTCTCTTCGTTGAGTTATGCGAAAAACACGGAGATCCCTTCTTATGAAGAAGGGATCTCGCTCTTTGATGTTGAAGCCACTCTGCAACCGAATGGGGTGCTCGACATCAAAGAGAACATTCATTTTCAGGCGCGAAATCAGCAGATTAAGCACGGATTTTATCGTGATTTACCGCGACTCTGGATGCAGCCTGATGGGGACGCTGCACTGCTGAACTATCATATTGTTGGCGTCACCCGTGATGGTATTCCTGAACCCTGGCATCTTGACTGGCATATCGGGTTAATGAGTATTGTCGTGGGCGATAAACAACGTTTCTTGCCTCAAGGCGACTATCATTATCAAATTCATTATCAGGTTAAAAATGCTTTCCTGCGTGAGGGGGATTCTGATCTGCTAATCTGGAACGTGACCGGTAACCACTGGCCGTTTGAAATTTATAAGACCCTATTTTCACTCAAGTTGCCTGATATTGCGGGTAATCCATTTAGCGAAATCGATCTCTTTACTGGAGAAGAGGGCGACACATATCGAAATGGCCGCATCCTTGAGGACGGAAGAATTGAATCCCGCGATCCGTTTTATCGTGAAGATTTCACGGTCCTCTACCGCTGGCCTCACGCATTACTTGGTAATGCCCCGGCTCCACAAACGACGAATATTTTCAGTCATCTTCTTTTACCCTCCACGTCAACGTTGTTAATTTGCTTTCCGAGTCTGTTCCTGGCGTGTGGATGGTTATATCTCTGGAAGCGCAGGCCGCAATTTACGCCGGTAGATGTGATTGAAACCGATGTCATTCCGCCAGATTACACGCCCGGCATGTTACGTCTTGATGCGAAACTGGTTTACGACGATAAAGGTTTTTGTGCCGATATCGTAAATCTGATTGTGAAAGGAAAAATTCATCTGGAAGATCATTATGACAAGAACCAGCAAATCCTGATTCGTTTTAATGAAGGTGCCACCAGAAATAATGCGGTATTACTGCCCGCAGAGCAGTTATTACTGGAAGCGTTATTTCGTAAAGGCGATAAGGTCGTTCTTACGGGGAGACGCAACAGCGTCTTACGCAGGGCATTTTTACGGATGCAGAAATTTTATCTGCCGCGTAAAAAGTCTTCGTTTTACCGACCTGATGCGTTTTTGCAATGGGGCGGAATGGCAATATTGGTGGTCATTCTCTACGGTAACCTGAGTCCCGTAGGTTGGGCAGGAATGAGTCTGGTGGGCGATATGTTTATTATGATCTGCTGGCTTCTTCCTTTTTTATTTTGTTCTCTTGAGCTTTTGTTTGCCCGCGATGATGACAAGCCTTGCGTTAATCGTGTCATCATCACTTTGTTTTTACCACTGGTTTGTTCAGGCGTGGCCTTCTATTCTCTCTACATCAATGTCGGAGATGTATTCTTTTACTGGTATATGCCAGCGGGTTATTTTAGCGCTGTTTTCCTGACCGGTTATCTCACTGGCATGGGGTATATTTTTCTGCCAAAGTTTACCCAAACTGGGCAGCAACGTTATGCCCACGGTGAAGCTATCGTTAATTATCTTGCGCGTAAAGAGGCAGCAACACACAGTGGGCGGCGTAGGAAAGGGGAAACACGGAAACTGGATTACGCTTTGTTAGGTTGGGCGGTCTCGGCAAACCTTGGCAGAGAATGGGCAGCACGTATCACCCCGTCACTCACAGCGGCTGTTCGCGCCCCGGAAATTGCCCGTAGTGGCGTTTTGTTCTCATTACAGATGCATCTGAGTCTGGGGGCCAATACCAGTTTGTTGGGGCGAAGTTATTCCGGTGGTGGTGCTGGCGGCGGTGCGGGTGGCGGAGGCGGTGGTGGCTGGTAATCAAGCTGATGTTAATCGAAACAAGCTTTAACCATAAAGATAGTGTAGTATGTTGCGCCTCAAAGCCAGGCAAGTTAAAACGTCGAGTCGTTTACTTAAGGCCTGAAGAGTTCAAACAGACTTTACTATCAGTGAGTCAGATGTAAGTTCTGACTCATTGTTGCACAAAAGCATATCAGACGCCTGGGAAGGCGACACCAAAAGGAAGCTCTATGAGCGAAAAGCTACAGAAAGTGCTGGCGCGTGCCGGCCACGGTTCTCGCCGTGAAATCGAATCTATTATTGAAGCCGGTCGTGTGAGTGTTGATGGCAAAATTGCTAAACTCGGCGATCGCGTTGAAATTACCCCTGGACTGAAAATCCGTATCGATGGTCATCTGATTTCGGTACGTGAGTCCGCTGAACAAATTTGTCGCGTTCTGGCCTATTACAAACCGGAAGGTGAGTTGTGTACCCGTAACGATCCGGAAGGGCGCCCAACGGTGTTTGACCGTCTGCCAAAACTGCGTGGCGCACGCTGGATTGCCGTAGGTCGTCTGGACGTTAACACCTGTGGTCTGTTGCTGTTCACCACCGACGGTGAACTGGCAAACCGTTTAATGCATCCAAGCCGTGAAGTTGAACGTGAATATGCCGTGCGTGTATTTGGTCAGGTTGACGACGCGAAACTGCGTGATTTGAGTCGTGGCGTGCAGCTGGAAGATGGTCCGGCAGCCTTTAAAACCATCAAGTTCAGCGGCGGCGAAGGGATCAACCAGTGGTACAACGTTACTCTGACCGAAGGCCGTAACCGTGAAGTTCGTCGTCTTTGGGAAGCGGTTGGTGTGCAGGTGAGCCGCCTGATTCGTGTTCGTTACGGTGATATCCCACTGCCAAAAGGTCTGCCACGCGGTGGCTGGACGGAGCTGGACCTCGCCCAGACTAACTATCTGCGCGAACTGGTGGAACTACCGCCAGAAACCAGCTCTAAAGTCGCTGTAGAAAAAGACCGTCGTCGTATGAAGGCGAATCAGATTCGTCGTGCGGTGAAACGTCACAGTCAGGTGAGCGGCGGTCGTCGTTCTGGTGGACGTAATAATAACGGTTAATCAAAGTATGCCGGACGTCATATCCGGCATTTTTACAGATTAGTAATCAATCCCTATCTGCGCTTTTACACCGGCATCAAACGCATGTTTGACGGGGCGTAATTCACTTACCGTATCCGCCAGTTCAAGAATATCCCGATGACAACCACGACCTGTGATAATCACCGTCTGTTGATGTGGACGTTCATTTAACGCCTGCACCACTTCTTCCAGTGGCAAATAGTCATACGCCACCATATACGTCAGTTCATCGAGCAAAACCATATCCAGTGAGGAATCAGCCAGCATCCGCTTTGCATGTTGCCAGACTTCGCGGCAGGCGGCGGTATCAGACTCTCGGTTTTGTGTATCCCAGGTAAAGCCCGTTGCCATTACCTGAAACTCAACGCCGTGTGGCTCCAGCAGATTTCGTTCACCATTAGGCCAGGTGCCTTTAATAAACTGCACGACGCCCACTTTTTTTCCGTGACCAACTGCGCGTGTTGCCGTACCAAATGCCGCGGTGGTTTTGCCTTTTCCATTGCCGGTAAAGACGATGATAATACCGCGTTCATCCTGGGCCTGGGCCACACGAGCATCTACTTTTTCTTTCACTCGCTGCTGACGCTGTTGGTAGCGTTCATCACTCATTGGGAAATTCCTGGTTTACGGCCCGGTTGGGCGTCAAAGGTCATGCCGGTTTTACGGCGGCTGTCATCGCCCATCAGCCAGAGGTAGAGCGGCATGATATCAGCGGGGGTTTTAAGTTTCTGTGGATCTTCGGTCGGGAAGGCGCTGGCCCGCATTGCGGTGCGCGTACCGCCTGGGTTAATGCAGTTGACACGCAGGCGCTGCTGATATTCATCGGCCAGTACCTGCATCATCCCTTCGGTGGCAAATTTTGACGCTGCATATGCGCCCCAGTTTGCACGCCCCTGACGTCCAACGCTTGATGAGGTAAAGACCAATGAACCGGCATCCGATTTGAGTAATAAAGGAAGCAGTGCCTGTGTGAGCATAAAGGTGGCATTAACGTTGACCTGCATGACGTCCTGCCAGACCTGCGGATCTTGTTCGCTCATTGGGCAAACATCGCCGAGCAATCCGGCATTATGCAAAACACCATCCAGACGCGGATAATTAACGGCAATGCGCTGTGCCAGTTGTTGGCAATCTTCGGACGTGCAGGTTAGCAAATCGAGAATAAACCACTGTGGCTGACGTCCAGTTTCTTCGTTTATGTGGCTGGCTACCTGACGTAATTTTTCTTCATTACGGCCCAAAAGAATCACTGTCGCACCATAGCGTGCATACGTCATCGCTGCTTCACGACCAATTCCATCGCTGGCTCCCGTCACCAGGATAATGCGATCATTGAGTAAATCTTGTTTTGGCTGGTAATGCATGGCTACTCCTCAACGACGTTGTCTGTCGCGCTGCCAGTGTACTTTATGACTTTGGGGCTTTATGCCTGAAACAGAAGGGCATTTCAATCAGCCTGGGGCGATAACACCGCAAAATGGATACTTTGTCATACTTTCGCTGCAATAACATCTCTGCGAGACGGCTAAACATGCCTGTTGTAAACTGTGAGCCAAAGCGTTGTTTAACCAAGGTGGGGGCTCGTGGAATTGTTGTCTGAATATGGTTTGTTTTTGGCGAAAATCGTTACCGTTGTGCTAGCGATTGCGGCGATTGCCGCCATTATTGTCAATGTTGCTCAACGTAATAAACGCCAGCGTGGCGAGTTACAGGTCAACAATCTCAGCGAACAGTATAAGGAGATGAAAGAAGAACTGGCCGCGGCGCTGATGGATACTCATCAGCAAAAACAGTGGCACAAAGCGCAGAAGAAAAAGCACAAGCAAGAAGCGAAAGCCGCAAAAGCGAAAGCTAAACTGGGCGAGGTGGCAACTGACAGTAAACCTCGCGTCTGGGTGCTGGATTTTAAAGGCAGCATGGACGCCCATGAAGTGAACTCGCTACGTGAAGAGATAACGGCGGTACTCGCAGCATTCAAACCGCAGGATCAGGTTGTGCTCCGTCTGGAAAGCCCAGGTGGCATGGTGCATGGTTACGGGTTGGCGGCTTCGCAGTTGCAGCGTCTGCGTGATAAAAACATTCCTTTAACTGTTACGGTAGACAAAGTCGCTGCCAGCGGCGGTTACATGATGGCCTGTGTGGCGGACAAAATTGTTTCCGCACCGTTTGCTATTGTGGGTTCCATTGGGGTGGTGGCGCAAATGCCCAACTTTAACCGCTTCCTGAAAAGCAAAGATATTGATATCGAACTGCACACCGCCGGGCAGTATAAGCGCACGCTGACGTTGCTGGGTGAAAATACCGAAGAAGGGCGGGAGAAATTCCGCGAAGAGTTGAACGAAACGCATCAGTTATTTAAAGATTTTGTGAAGCGTATGCGTCCGTCTCTGGATATTGAACAGGTGGCAACGGGTGAACACTGGTACGGACAACAGGCAGTAGAGCAAGGCCTGGTTGATGAAATCAACACCAGTGATGAAGTTATTCTTAGCCTGATGGAAGGCCGGGAAGTGGTCAATGTACGCTATATGCAGCGTAAACGACTCATTGACCGATTCACCGGCAGCGCGGCAGAGAGCGCCGATCGATTGTTGTTACGCTGGTGGCAGCGTGGGCAAAAGCCGTTGATGTAAAAGACAAACGCGAGGATAAGACCTCGCGTTTTGCTTTAATCAACCAGGTGATATTTTTCTGAAAGCACATGGGCCAGGTGTTTGAACATATTAAACACCGCGGTGCTTTTGGCAGTTGGTAATCCTTGTTCATCTAAAAAGTAGTCGCCGGTAAATACCAGCACGCCATTACGCTGCGTGACGCCGGTGGCTTCAATCCCTGCGAGCGTATCCTCATGCTCACGAATGATTTTGTTGGCCTCTTTCAACAGCGTTTCGCGGTCGATGGGTTGAGTCTCTTTGTTCATTATTTACTCCTTAAACAAGGACATTAGTCTACGCCAGGCATGGCTTGCAGACAAATATACCACGCTGGTGGCAAGAGCGCCTTACTGGCAACTTTGGATTTTGCATGCTAATAAAGTTGCGTATCGGATTTTATCAGGTACAGTGTGACGCTTTCGTCAATCTGGCAATAGATTTGCTTGACATTCGACCAAAATTCCGTCGTGCTATAGCGCCTGTAGGCCAAGACCTGTTAACTCAGTCACCTGAATTTTCGTGAGCAGAGTCACGACAAGGGGTTGATATCCGCAGAGAGCGAGTCCATATCGGTAACTCGTTGCCAGTGGAAGGTTTATCAACGTGCGACGCATTCCTGGAAGAATCAAATTAGGTAAGGTGAATATGGGTAAAGCTCTTGTCATCGTTGAGTCCCCGGCAAAAGCCAAAACGATCAACAAGTATCTGGGTAGTGACTACGTGGTGAAATCCAGCGTCGGTCACATCCGCGATTTGCCGACCAGTGGCTCAACTGCCAAAAAGAGTGCCGACTCTACCTCCACCAAGACGGCTAAAAAGCCTAAAAAGGATGAACGTGGCGCTCTCGTCAACCGTATGGGGGTTGACCCGTGGCACAATTGGGAGGCGCACTATGAAGTGTTGCCTGGTAAAGAGAAGGTCGTCTCTGAACTGAAACAACTGGCTGAAAAAGCCGACCACATCTATCTCGCAACCGACCTTGACCGCGAAGGGGAAGCCATTGCATGGCACCTGCGGGAAGTGATTGGTGGTGATGATGCGCGCTATAGCCGAGTGGTGTTTAACGAAATTACTAAAAACGCGATCCGCCAGGCATTTAACAAACCGGGTGAGCTGAATATTGATCGTGTTAATGCCCAGCAGGCGCGTCGCTTTATGGACCGCGTGGTGGGGTATATGGTTTCGCCGCTTCTATGGAAAAAGATCGCTCGTGGTCTGTCTGCCGGTCGTGTGCAGTCGGTGGCGGTCCGCCTGGTGGTCGAGCGTGAGCGTGAAATTAAAGCGTTCGTACCGGAAGAGTTCTGGGAAGTCGATGCCAGCACGACCACGCCATCTGGTGAAGCGTTGGCGTTGCAGGTGACTCATCAGAACGACAAACCGTTCCGTCCGGTCAACAAAGAACAAACTCAGGCTGCGGTAAGTCTGCTGGAAAAAGCGCGCTACAGCGTGCTGGAACGTGAAGACAAACCGACAACCAGTAAACCTGGCGCTCCTTTTATTACCTCTACGCTGCAACAAGCTGCCAGCACCCGTCTTGGTTTTGGCGTGAAAAAAACCATGATGATGGCGCAGCGTTTGTATGAAGCAGGCTATATCACTTACATGCGTACCGACTCTACCAACCTGAGTCAGGACGCGGTAAATATGGTTCGCGGTTATATCAGCGATAATTTTGGTAAGAAATATCTGCCGGAAAGTCCGAATCAGTACGCCAGCAAAGAAAACTCACAGGAAGCGCACGAAGCGATTCGTCCTTCTGACGTCAATGTGATGGCGGAATCGTTGAAGGATATGGAAGCAGATGCGCAGAAACTGTACCAGTTAATCTGGCGTCAGTTCGTAGCCTGCCAGATGACCCCAGCGAAATATGACTCCACGACGCTGACCGTTGGTGCGGGCGATTTCCGCCTGAAAGCACGCGGTCGTATTTTGCGCTTTGATGGCTGGACGAAAGTGATGCCTGCACTGCGTAAAGGCGATGAAGATCGTATCTTACCGGCAGTCGATAAAGGCGATGCTCTGACGCTCGTTGAACTGACACCGGCCCAGCACTTTACCAAGCCTCCAGCCCGTTTCAGTGAAGCATCGCTGGTCAAAGAGCTGGAAAAACGCGGTATCGGTCGTCCTTCTACCTATGCGTCGATCATTTCGACTATTCAGGATCGTGGCTATGTGCGAGTAGAAAATCGTCGTTTCTATGCGGAAAAAATGGGCGAAATCGTCACCGATCGCCTGGAAGAGAATTTCCGCGAGTTAATGAACTACGACTTCACCGCGCAGATGGAAAACAGCCTCGACCAGGTGGCAAATCACGAAGCAGAGTGGAAAGCTGTACTGGATCACTTCTTCTCGGATTTCACCCAGCAGTTAGATAAAGCTGAAAAAGATCCGGAAGAGGGTGGTATGCGCCCGAACCAGATGGTTCTGACCAGCATTGACTGTCCGACTTGTGGTCGCAAAATGGGGATTCGCACAGCGAGCACCGGGGTATTCCTTGGCTGTTCTGGCTATGCGCTGCCGCCGAAAGAGCGTTGCAAAACCACCATTAACCTGGTGCCGGAAAACGAAGTGCTGAACGTGCTGGAAGGTGAAGACGCTGAAACCAATGCGTTGCGCGCAAAACGTCGTTGCCCGAAATGCGGCACGGCGATGGACAGCTATCTCATCGATCCGAAACGTAAGTTGCATGTCTGTGGTAATAACCCAACCTGCGACGGTTACGAGATCGAAGAGGGTGAATTCCGCATTAAAGGTTATGACGGCCCGATCGTTGAGTGTGAAAAATGTGGCTCTGAAATGCACCTGAAAATGGGGCGTTTCGGTAAATACATGGCCTGCACCAACGAAGAGTGTAAAAACACACGTAAGATTTTACGTAACGGCGAAGTGGCACCACCGAAAGAAGATCCGGTGCCATTACCGGAGCTGCCGTGCGAAAAATCAGATGCCTATTTCGTGTTGCGTGACGGTGCTGCCGGTGTGTTCCTGGCGGCCAATACCTTCCCGAAATCGCGTGAAACGCGTGCGCCGCTGGTGGAGGAGCTTTATCGCTTCCGCGACCGTCTGCCGGAAAAACTGCTTTATCTGGCCGATGCGCCACAGCAGGATCCGGAAGGTAATAAGACCATGGTTCGCTTTAGCCGTAAAACCAAACAGCAATATGTCTCTTCGGAAAAAGACGGAAAGGCGACTGGCTGGTCAGCATTTTATGTTGATGGCAAATGGGTTGAAGGGAAAAAATAACCTTTAATTCTGTCTGGTTTTTATAAACAAAGGGTCGCGAAAGCGGCCCTTTTTTATTGCATATTATTTTTTCTTCACACCTATACACTAAGGCTATAAATGATATAGTGGTTATAGTTAGCACCTTTTTTATTATTAAATCGTATTAGTCACCCGCCTGGTGTGACGAAAAAACGATGTTCTGATGGCGTCTAAGTGGATGGTTTAACATGAAATTACAACAACTTCGCTATATTGTTGAGGTGGTCAATCATAACCTGAATGTCTCATCAACGGCGGAAGGACTTTACACATCACAACCCGGGATCAGTAAACAAGTCAGAATGCTGGAAGACGAGCTGGGCATTCAAATTTTTTCCCGAAGCGGCAAGCACCTGACGCAGGTAACGCCAGCAGGACAAGAAATAATTCGTATCGCTCGTGAAGTTCTGTCGAAAGTCGATGCCATAAAATCGGTCGCCGGAGAGCACACCTGGCCGGATAAAGGCTCGTTGTATATCGCCACCACGCATACTCAGGCACGCTATGCGTTACCAAACGTTATCAAAGGCTTTATTGAGCGTTATCCTCGCGTTTCTTTGCATATGCACCAGGGCTCGCCGACACAAATTGCTGATGCCGTCTCTAAAGGCAATGCCGATTTCGCTATCGCCACGGAAGCGCTGCATCTGTATGAAGATTTAGTGATGCTACCGTGCTACCACTGGAATCGGGCTATAGTAGTCACTCCGGATCACCCGCTGGCAGGTAAAAAAGCCATTACCATTGAAGAACTGGCGCAATATCCGTTGGTGACATATACCTTCGGCTTTACCGGACGTTCAGAACTGGATACTGCCTTTAACCGCGCAGGGTTAACGCCGCGTATCGTCTTCACGGCAACGGATGCTGACGTCATTAAAACTTACGTCCGGTTAGGGCTGGGGGTAGGGGTCATTGCCAGCATGGCGGTGGATCCGGTCGCCGATCCCGACCTTGTGCGTGTTGATGCTCACGACATCTTCAGCCACAGTACAACCAAAATTGGTTTTCGCCGTAGTACTTTTTTGCGTAGTTATATGTATGATTTCATTCAGCGTTTTGCACCGCATTTAACGCGTGATGTCGTTGATGCGGCTGTCGCATTGCGCTCTAATGAAGAAATTGAGGTCATGTTTAAAGATATAAAACTGCCGGAAAAATAATTTCTTGCGTTATTTTCGGCACCTTTTATGTAGCGAAGGTGCCGGAATATATTCTCCTTTGTTACTTATTTGTATCCGGTGCACAATATTTTTATCCCTCATATTTATAGGGTAAATTACCTGTAAAGTAGTGTCTAATTACACACCTCGCAAACTCCAGTTTTCAAATATCTATTTCAGGTCAAAAGATTGAATTATTCACTGGAGACGATTCGTAAATTCGCTGGATTTTTGACTAAAGTTTCTTTAGGATTTGTCTCATCGTATGATTAATTACACCAATCGTTCAACGTCTTGCTGATAAGTGATGGCGATTATATGAGGTTAGCAATGCCTTCTGGAAATCAGGAACCCCGCCGCAATCCTGAATTAAAACGTAAAGCCTGGCTGGCGGTTTTTCTTGGTTCTGCACTTTTCTGGGTGGTTGTCGCACTGCTTATTTGGAAATTGTGGGGATAACTATGGTCGGTCAGGAGCAACTGGAGTCGTCACCATTATGTCAGCATAGTGACAATGAACCAGAAGCAAAACGGGAATGTTCCGTCGTTATTCCAGACGACTGGCAACTAACATCGCAGCAACAAGCCTTTATAGAACTGTTTGCTGAAGATGATCAGCCGAAACAATAATTATCATCATTCTTATTACCCATTTTTAATGAATTACAGGGCTTTTAATACACCGCAGCAATAACAGGTTGAGTTATCTCAACACAAAGTAATAACCGTTAAGGGTGTAGCCTATGATCAACACAAATATGAAATATTGGTCCTGGATGGGCGCATTTTCTCTGTCGATGCTCTTCTGGGCCGAACTCCTCTGGATCATTACTCACTGATCCCTGACCCCGCTGTTTGCTTTGCCTCAAGGTTTCTCCTCTTTTATCAATTTGGGTTGTTATCAAATCGTTACACGATGTTTGTGTTATCTTTAATATTCACCCTGAAGAGAATCAGGGCTTCGCAACCCTGTCATTAAGGAGGAGCTATGTCGTCAACCCTACGAGAAGCCAGTAAGGACACGTTGCAGGCCAAAGATAAAACTTACCACTACTACAGCCTGCCGCTTGCTGCCAAATCACTGGGCGATATCACCCGTCTACCCAAGTCACTCAAAGTTTTGCTCGAAAACCTGCTGCGTTGGCAGGATGGTAAATCGGTTACCGAAGAGGATATCCACGCGCTGGCGGGATGGCTGAAAAATGCCCATGCTGACCGTGAAATTGCCTACCGCCCGGCAAGAGTGCTGATGCAGGACTTTACCGGCGTACCTGCCGTTGTTGATCTGGCGGCAATGCGCGAAGCGGTTAAACGCCTCGGCGGCGATACTGCAAAGGTTAACCCGCTATCACCGGTCGACCTGGTCATTGACCACTCGGTGACCGTCGATCGTTTTGGTGATGATGAGGCATTTGAAGAAAACGTACGCCTGGAAATGGAGCGCAACCACGAACGTTATGTGTTCCTGAAATGGGGAAAGCAGGCGTTCAGTCGGTTTAGCGTCGTGCCGCCAGGCACAGGCATTTGCCATCAGGTTAACCTCGAATATCTCGGTAAAGCAGTGTGGAGCGAATTGCAGGACGGTGAATGGATTGCTTATCCGGATACACTCGTTGGTACTGACTCGCATACCACCATGATCAACGGCCTTGGCGTGCTGGGGTGGGGCGTTGGTGGCATCGAAGCAGAAGCCGCAATGTTAGGCCAGCCGGTTTCCATGCTTATCCCGGACGTAGTGGGCTTTAAACTTACCGGAAAATTACGTGAAGGTATTACCGCCACAGACCTGGTTCTCACTGTTACCCAAATGTTGCGCAAACATGGCGTGGTGGGGAAATTCGTCGAATTTTATGGTGATGGACTGGATTCACTACCGCTGGCGGATCGCGCCACCATTGCCAATATGTCGCCAGAATATGGTGCCACCTGTGGCTTCTTCCCAATCGATGCTGTCACCCTCGATTACATGCGTTTAAGCGGGCGCAGTGAAGATCAGGTCGAGTTGGTCGAAAAATATGCCAAAGCGCAGGGCATGTGGCGTAATCCGGGCGATGAACCAATTTTTACCAGTGTGTTAGAACTGGATATGAATGACGTTGAAGCGAGCCTTGCAGGGCCAAAACGCCCGCAGGATCGCGTTGCACTGCCCGATGTACCAAAAGCATTTGCTGCCAGTAGCGAACTGGAAGTGAATGCCACGCATAAAGATCGCCTGCCGGTCGATTATGTTATGAACGGACATCAGTATCAGTTACCTGATGGCGCTGTGGTCATTGCTGCGATAACGTCGTGCACCAACACCTCTAACCCAAGTGTGCTGATGGCCGCAGGCTTGCTGGCGAAAAAAGCCGTAACTCTGGGCCTCAAGCGGCAACCGTGGGTCAAAGCGTCGCTGGCACCGGGTTCGAAAGTCGTTTCTGATTATCTGGCAAAAGCGAAACTGACACCGTATCTCGATGAACTGGGATTTAACCTTGTGGGATACGGTTGTACCACCTGTATTGGTAACTCTGGACCGTTGCCCGATCCTATCGAAACGGCAATCAAAAAAGGCGATTTAACCGTCGGTGCAGTGCTGTCCGGCAACCGTAACTTTGAAGGCCGTATTCATCCGCTGGTTAAAACCAACTGGCTGGCCTCGCCGCCGCTGGTGGTTGCCTATGCGCTGGCGGGAAATATGAATATCAACCTGGCTTCTGAGCCTATCGGCCATGATCGCAAAGGCGAGTCGGTATATCTGAAAGATATCTGGCCATCGGCACAAGAAATTGCCCGTGCGGTAGACCAAGTCTCCACAGAAATGTTCCGCAAAGAGTACGCAGAAGTTTTTGAAGGCACAGCCGAGTGGAAGGAAATTAACGTCACACGATCCGATACCTACGGTTGGCAGGAGGATTCAACCTATATTCGCTTATCGCCTTTCTTTGATGAAATGCAGGCAACACCAGCACCTGTGGAAGATATTCACGGTGCGCGGATCCTCGCAATGCTGGGGGATTCAGTCACCACTGACCATATCTCTCCGGCGGGCAGTATTAAGCCCGACAGCCCGGCGGGTCGATATCTACAAGGTCGGGGTGTTGAGCGGAAAGACTTTAACTCCTATGGTTCGCGGCGTGGTAACCATGAAGTGATGATGCGCGGCACCTTCGCCAATATTCGCATCCGTAATGAAATGGTGCCTGGCGTTGAAGGGGGGATGACGCGCCATTTACCTGACAGCGATGTCGTCTCTATTTATGATGCCGCAATGCGCTATAAGCAGGAGCAAACGCCGCTGGCGGTGATTGCCGGGAAAGAGTATGGATCAGGCTCCAGCCGTGACTGGGCGGCAAAAGGTCCGCGTCTGCTTGGTATTCGTGTTGTGATTGCCGAATCGTTTGAACGAATTCACCGTTCGAATTTAATTGGCATGGGCATCCTGCCGCTGGAATTTCCACAAGGTGTGACGCGTAAAACGTTAGAGCTTACCGGGGAAGAGAAGATTGATATTGGTGATCTGCAAAATCTACAACCCGGCGCGACGGTTCCGGTGACGCTTACGCGCGCGGATGGTAGCCAGGAAGTCGTACCCTGCCGTTGTCGTATCGACACCGCGACGGAGTTGACCTACTACCAGAACGACGGCATTTTGCATTATGTCATTCGTAATATGTTGAAGTAACGAGTATTTGCTTGCCGGTTATTTTGCTTCCGGCAAGCAAATTAATTACACAATGCAAGAGGGTTATTTGTTCAGCAAATGACCCATTTTCTCGGCTTTGGTATCGAGATAATGTTCGTTATTGGGGTTACGACCTACAATCAACGGTACGCGTTCAATAATATTAATCCCTGCTTCGGTCAGAATTTCGACTTTTTTCGGGTTATTGGTTAACAAGCGGACTTCATTGACGCCAAGGAGTTTGAACATATCAGCGCAAAGAGTGAAGTCGCGCTCATCAGCGGCGAAGCCTAACTGGTGGTTAGCCTCTACAGTATCGTAACCTTGATCCTGCAGTGCGTAAGCGCGGATTTTATTCAGCAGACCAATGTTACGACCTTCCTGACGGTGATACAGCAAAATACCACGGCCTTCCTCGGCAATTTGCGTCAATGCCGCTTCGAGCTGGAAGCCACAATCGCAGCGCAAGCTGAACAGGGCGTCACCGGTCAGACATTCGGAATGGACGCGCGCAAGTACCGGGGTATGCCCGGAAATATCGCCATAGACTAGCGCGACATGATCGTGTCCGGTTGCCAGTTCTTCAAATCCCACCATCAGGAAATCGCCCCATGGGGTTGGCAGTTTGGCTTCTGCCACACGTTTAAGCTGCATGAAATTCTCCAGATAATGCTGGTTCTGTATTGGTTTATTTTGCCATAACGAGAAGGGGTTCACCTAATCACGACGCGTCGATCGTTCACGGAATGGCACAAATCTGTCAATTTTTCCTGGAACTGGCATTTTCAGTTATGATTGTGGGACTTATCAAAAAGGAGAGGCCATGCGTTCGATTGCCAGACGTACCGCAGTGGGAGCTGCACTATTGCTTGTCATGCCAGTAGCCGTATGGATTTCTGGCTGGCGTTGGCAACCTGGAGAACAAAGTTGGTTACTAAAAGCGGCTTTTTGGGTTACTGAAACTGTCACCCAGCCCTGGGGCGTCATTACACATTTGATTTTATTCGGTTGGTTTCTCTGGTGTCTGCGTTTTCGCATTAAGGCTGCCATTATGTTATTTGCCATTCTGGCGGCGGCAATCCTTATGGGACAAGGCGTTAAATCCTGGATCAAAGACAAAGTCCAGGAACCACGACCTTTTGTTATGTGGCTGGAAAAAACACATCATATTCCGGTTGATGAGTTCTACACTTTAAAGCGAGCAGAACGCGGAAATCTGGTGAAAGAACAGTTGGCTGAAGAGAAAAATATCCCACAATATTTGCGTTCACACTGGCAGAAAGAGACGGGGTTTGCCTTTCCTTCCGGTCACACGATGTTTGCTGCCAGTTGGGCACTGCTGGCCGTTGGTTTGCTGTGGCCGCGTCGGCGAACGTTAACCATTGCTATCTTGTTGGTCTGGGCAACGGGAGTCATGGGAAGCCGCCTGCTGCTCGGGATGCATTGGCCACGCGATCTGGTTGTAGCTACGTTGATTTCGTGGGCGCTGGTGGCGGTGGCAACGTGGCTTGCGCAACGAATTTGTGGGCCATTAACACCACCTGCGGAAGAAAATCGCGAAATTGCACAACGAGAACAAGAAAGTTAACGCTGGTTGATTTTCCGAATTTAGCCCTTAAATCATCAACAATGCGCGTGGATGCCATTTCGCAGACGGCGCGAAAATGGTACTTTAAAGGGCTATTGCGGTAAGTTGACCATAATTTATTCGCTCTAACCACATAACGGGAAGTAATGTGAAATATTTACTCATTTTCTTACTGGTGTTAGCGATCTTCGTGATTTCGGTCACGTTGGGTGCGCAGAACGATCAACAGGTGACGTTTAATTATCTGTTAGCGCAAGGGGAGTACCGTATTTCCACATTGCTGGCGGTATTGTTTGCTGCGGGGTTTGCTATCGGTTGGTTGATTTGTGGCCTGTTCTGGCTGCGAGTTCGTGTTTCCCTGGCGCGCGCTGAACGTAAAATAAAGCGACTGGAAAACCAGCTTTCACCCGCGACTGACGTGGCTGTAGCGCCGCACTCGTCTGCGTCGAAGGAATAACTTTCTATGCTGGAGTTGTTGTTTCTGCTTTTGCCTGTAGCCGCTGCCTATGGCTGGTATATGGGCCGCAGAAGTGCGCAACAAAACAAGCAAGATGAAGCCAACCGCTTGTCGCGTGATTACGTAGCGGGGGTTAACTTCCTGCTTAGTAATCAACAGGATAAAGCGGTAGACCTGTTTCTCGATATGCTTAAAGAGGATACAGGTACCGTTGAAGCCCACCTTACGCTCGGAAACCTGTTCCGTTCGCGTGGCGAAGTTGATCGCGCTATTCGCATCCATCAGACCCTAATGGAAAGCGCCTCGCTGACCTATGAACAGCGGCTTTTGGCGATTCAACAATTGGGGCGTGATTACATGGCTGCCGGGTTATACGACCGCGCGGAAGACATGTTCAATCAGCTGACAGATGAAACTGACTTCCGCATTGGCGCGCTGCAACAACTGCTACAAATTTACCAGGCTACCAGCGAGTGGCAGAAAGCAATTGATGTTGCCGAACGCCTGGTGAAGCTGGGTAAAGATAAACAGCGCGTCGAAATTGCCCATTTCTACTGTGAGTTAGCTCTGCAGCATATGGCCAGCGACGATCTCGATCGTGCCATGACTTTGCTAAAAAAAGGTGCGGCGGCAGATAAAAACAGCGCCCGCGTATCCATCATGATGGGACGCGTGTTTATGGCGAAAGGAGAATACGCCAAAGCCGTCGAAAGTTTGCAACGTGTCATATCCCAGGACAGAGAACTGGTCAGCGAAACGCTGGAAATGCTGCAAACATGCTATCAGCAGTTGGGTAAAACTGCCGAATGGGCAGAATTCCTGCAGCGCGCGGTGGAAGAGAACACCGGTGCCGATGCTGAATTGATGCTTGCGGATATCATCGAAGCGCGCGACGGTAGTGAGGCCGCACAGGTCTATATTACTCGCCAGCTTCAGCGTCATCCGACCATGCGTGTGTTCCATAAGTTAATGGATTACCACTTAAATGAAGCAGAAGAAGGGCGTGCCAAAGAGAGTCTGATGGTGCTGCGTGACATGGTTGGCGAGAAGGTACGTAGTAAGCCCCGTTATCGCTGCCAGAAATGTGGTTTTACCGCATACACCCTCTACTGGCATTGTCCGTCTTGTCGGGCCTGGTCAACCATTAAACCAATTCGCGGTCTTGATGGCCTGTAATTTTTAAAAGAATCCGACTTTAGTTACAACATACTAATTATTGATGTTCTATTGTGCTCCGGCACCGACGGCGCGGAAAAGCCTGCCAGAGGAGAAATCGCAACTGTTAATTTTTTATTTCCACGGGTAGAATGCTCGCCGTTTACCTGTTTCGCGCCACTTCCGGTGCCCATCATCAAGAAGGTCTGGTCATGACGTTAACTGCTTCATCTTCTTCCCGCGCTGTTACGAATTCTCCTGTAGTTGTTGCCCTTGATTATCATAATCGCGATGCCGCGATGGCCTTTGTCGACAAGATCGACCCACGCGATTGTCGTCTGAAGGTCGGCAAAGAGATGTTTACATTGTTTGGGCCACAGTTTGTGCGCGAACTTCAACAGCGTGGTTTTGATATCTTTCTTGACCTGAAATTCCACGATATTCCCAACACTGCAGCGCACGCTGTCGCTGCTGCGGCTGACTTAGGCGTGTGGATGGTGAATGTTCATGCCTCCGGTGGGGCGCGTATGATGACCGCAGCGCGTGAGGCACTGGTTCCGTTTGGCAAAGATGCACCGCTTTTGATTGCTGTGACAGTGTTGACCAGCATGGAAGCCAGCGACCTGGCCGATCTTGGCGTGACACTGTCACCTGCAGATTATGCAGAACGTCTGGCGGCACTGACGCAAAAATGTGGCCTTGATGGTGTGGTGTGTTCTGCTCAGGAAGCTGTGCGCTTTAAACAGGTATTCGGTCAGGAGTTCAAACTGGTTACGCCGGGCATTCGTCCGCAGGGGAGTGATGCTGGTGACCAGCGCCGCATTATGACGCCAGAACAGGCGTTGGCGGCTGGTGTTGATTATATGGTGATTGGTCGCCCGGTAACGCAATCGGTAGATCCAGCGCAGACGCTGAAAGCGATCAACGCCTCTTTACAGCGGAGTGCATGATGAGTGATTCCAACAGCCGTCTGGTCTACTCAACGGAAACCGGACGTATTGATGAGCCAAAAGCGGCCCCTGTACGCCCTAAAGGCGACGGTGTGGTGCGTATTCAGCGTCAGACCAGTGGACGTAAAGGTAAGGGCGTTTGCCTGATTACCGGTGTCGCTCTCGATGATGCCGAACTGACGAAACTGGCAGCGGAACTGAAGAAAAAATGCGGCTGCGGCGGAGCAGTTAAAGATGGAATTATTGAAATCCAGGGCGATAAGCGTGATTTATTAAAATCACTGCTTGAAGCGAAAGGGATGAAGGTAAAACTCGCAGGCGGCTAACATAAAAAGCCACGGATATATCCGTGGCTTTCGAATATTTTACTGTGTGTATTATTCAGTTATTTCGTACTGAACAGAATCAAGCGTATTATAATTGCGAGTCGATAATTGACATTTATTTACGATTATTTACCGACCTGGTGACCAATAACACCACCGACGGCTGCACCACCTAATGTACCCAACGTACTGCCATCGGTCAGTACTGCACCGCCTAATGCCCCTGCACCTGCGCCGATTGCGGTGTTGCGGTCCCGTTTAGACCAGTTAGAACAGGCACTCAGAGACATTGCCAGGGTAATTGCCAGAACAGCCGCGGTCATTTTTTTGCTCGTTACAAACATAATACTCTCTCCTGAATTTATGATTCACGGAAGTAAGCTCTCTATAACTATAATAGCTAAGAATAAGCCTGGTGAAATTATTCCGTGAAATCCGCTCGCGCGCAGGGTTATATCACGCAGGTGATAATGACTTCCTGTTATATCGCTGATAATAATTTTATATCTTGAGAGTGTTAATAACAGGTAAATAGTCTTAATTATCAACCAGGAATCATCTTAGAGCGGATGATTTGCCAAACTGCAAATCATCCGTAGAGAAGGGAAATGGTTAAATGTCAACGACGTGAACGGTGAGTTTACTTTGTTCAAGATGCATCAGATCGCTGGCGCGTATTTTCGAATCGGTAATCACACGATTGAATCGCTCAACGGGGCCGATGGAGTATGAATGTACAGCACCAAATTTCGAGCTGTCAGTCAGGACTATCGCCTCGCACTCTTTTTCCAGCACGGCATTGACCACATCGGTACGCATCATATCGCGACCGGTAAACCCAGTTTCAGGTTGCCAGCCATCAATACCAATAAATGCTTTGCTGAAATGCACCTGTTGGATGCACTGGCGTGTCAAAGGGCCAACCATACTTTCGCTTTTTTTCTGGTACACGCCACCGAGCAAAATGACTTCACAAGGCGCGTCTTTCAGCAAATGCGCGATGTAGCTGCTGACCGTGATGATAGTGACATTTTTCTTCTGCTCGCCCAGAGTCCTGGCGAGCAGGGCATTGCTGCTACCATTTTCGATAAAGATGGTTTCGCCCGGTTGAACCAGTGACGCGGCAAACTCGGCGAGTTCACGCTTCAGCGTATAGTTGCTCATCATACGGGTTTCGACGTCATCACTATCAAGCGAAACTGCAAAACCATGTGCACGTCGGAGGTAACTCAGTTTTTCGAGGGTGTTGAGATCCTGGCGAATGGTAACTTCAGAAACTCCAGTGGCTTTTGCCAGATCGGTTACGCTAACCTGACCCTGGTCAATGACCATCTGTAGAATAGTTTGTTGTCGGGAATTCATCGCTGTAATTCTTATAACGTTATAATACTAAATAAAAAAATACTGACGCGCCGGGCATCCTCAAATAGGAAAACCTGAAGGCACGATTGTTAGATCTCCCACGGTGCCTTCGGGATGTCTGGCGTAGATTCAGCAACCTGGCGCAAGAGTTCTGCTTTAAGTATCTCGAGATTATGGATCGCAGAGTGGTAATCGCCTGCCACAAGGATATCTAACACAATATCAATACGTTCGGCAACGCGCTGGGCATCAAATTCAGACATCAAGGACATCCTTATAGCAAAAGGGGAAAAATGAATAATGCAAAAATTGCCGCTAAAAGAGAAGTGTTTAACAGCAACGGCTAATTATCATCCGGGAATACGATATATAATGACGGAATATAGCGCTAAGTATATATATTCATCTACTTATGTGCGCTTCAGGTAGCGTTTATACCAGCGTTCGAAGGCAACGGCGGGCATCGGTTTGGCAAACAAAAATCCTTGTCGCTCATTGATCCCGTTCTTGGTTAAAAAAGCATCTTCCTTTGCACTTTCTACACCTTCGGCGATCACCTGAAGATTCAATGCCTGGGCCACAGCGACGATCGCCCGGACCAGTGATTGCGAGACAGGCTGTTTGTGAATATCCCGAACAAAAACCTGGTCAAGTTTGATGGCATCGATCGGAAAGCGCGCCAGTTGCGAAAGTGAAGAGTAGCCGGTACCAAAATCGTCCAGATGAACTTGCGCACCTAATCGGCTAAATTGTTGAATAACAGACAGTGCCAGTTCATCATTCTCAATCAGGCAGCTCTCCGTCAGTTCAACATCTATAGGGCAGTATTCAAAATTGAGTTCCTGGAGAACCTGTTTCAGGGCGGTGAAAATGGTTTGATCGGCGAGCTGACGTGCAGAAATATTTACCGCCACTCGCAGGTTAATGCCTTTATCCCGCCACTTCGCTACCTGGCGTACGACATCGAGAATCACCCAACGGCCTAAAGGCACAATTAGCCCTGATTCTTCGGCGTAGGAAATGAAGTCCAACGGTGGAATCAACCCACGTTCAGGTGACTGCCAACGTACTAGTGCTTCCAGACTGCGCACTTCGCCACGCCAGGTGATTTTCGGTTGATAGTGAATAACCAACTGATCGTTTTCCAGTGCTTTACGCAAGTTGGTATCCAGCCAGAGATATTCAAATACCCGCTGATTCATTTCTGGGGTAAAAACGCAAAATTGTCCTCGTCCGCCTTCCTTCGCTGTGTACATTGCTGTGTCGGCGTGACGAATAATAGCCGCGCTGTCCGAACCATGTTCGGGAGAGAGTGAAATACCTACTGAACAGCTGGTATAAACTTCAATTAAACCAATGCGAAAGGGGAGTCGTAAGCGGGTCAAAATTCGTGATGCCAATGCTTCCAGCGCGCTTTGTGAGGTATTGGATGCCAGTACCAGAAACTCATCGCCACCTGGACGCGCCAACACCTGGTCATGTTCGAGACAGCTTAAAATAGCCAATGACACGTCGCGTAATAACTGGTCACCAAACAAATGCCCATAGGCGTCGTTGACCTTTTTAAAATTATCCAAATCAAGATACACAACCCCAACTTTATTGTTATCTGCCTGATTAATAGCGTGATCGATTAACTCCTGCATTGCGTTACGATTCGGCAGTCCGGTGATACTGTCGGTATTTGCCAGAATACGCAGTCGCTCCTGAGCGCGGCGCTCTTCGGTAATGTCGGTGCCGGAACAGATTAAAAAAATCTCGTTTTTGCCACTGCCGCTGTGGACAAATTTATTGCGAAACAGAAACAGCCGCTGGCCTTTACGTGTTGGTATCCACAGTTCGACTTCATATGCATTGCCGCTTCGAAAAAATACACGGTTATTGCGCCTGGATGCCGCAGCTTCACGACGACTCATAAACAGTTTAAACACGCTTTGCCCAATGACGTCGTGTTCTTTCAACCCCGTGTAATCTTCACATAACCGATTGAAGCGCTGGATATTCCCCCGGCTGTCGAGAATCACTATTGCGGAATGTGCTTCAGAAACTACCTGCTCAGCAAAGGAAAGCCCATGTGATAAATCACGAGCAACCGCCGGTGTGTCATGCCATGCAGACGCGTTGCCTCCCCATTCTCGTTTATTGATTTTTCGTCCTACCAGATGCACAGAAAGATCGCTTTCATCGACGGTCAGACTCATCATCAGGCTGGAGGTGATGACCGTCATTTCCCTGATGCGAGCAGCCTGTTCGGCAGATAGTTGCAAAATACGATCGGGTTCTGTGATTTCGGTGGTAGAAAAGCGCAAAACATCGCTGCTTTCCGTCAACCGCCAGTATGGATTGTGCGATCCGAGAAAGTTGTACAACGTTGTGGACTCCCTAACGGTTTTCATGATGCATATCCTCCGGTTAACAGCGGAGTCCGCAGTTAAATAAAAGGAACAACATGACTTACATGAAATTAACGGCGGCTAAACACATTGTTTTTTTATATATTTATTTGTAATCCAGTTTTGGAAAAACGCCAGTTTTCAAACGAAAGTCAGTTAAAAATCTGCCGGGATATGACGAAGGTTGAGCGGGGAAATAAACGGCCCATCCATGAGGAATGGGCCGTGAAAGGAGATTACGCGACTGGGCGCGCAATAATGCTGCGGGTTTCCATGCGGACTTCGGCAATGGTGACGTCAATAACGTCAGTCACTTTGTAAGCCGTTTCACCTTTAATTTGTACAGTGCCGTTTTCCTGGCTGCAAACCAGTTCATCGCGCACAGCGTGTAAGAAAGGTGCTGGAATAAAGGCGATAGCGCCGTTATCAACCAAACGAACACGCATGCCGCCACGGCTGATATCGACAATTTCCGCCGCGAAACGGGTGTCGGTCCCGGCTTTGTCTTTCAGGAAGCGTGCGTATAACCAGTCGCCAACATCACGTTCTGCCATCCGGTTGAGACGGCGACGCTCGGCCATTTGGACAGTGATTTCATCCTGTGGACGCGTCGCAGTTTCGCCTTTGATAACCGCTTTCAGCAGACGGTGGTTGATCATGTCGCCATATTTACGGATCGGCGAAGTCCAGGTGGCGTATGCTTCCAGACCGAGGCCAAAGTGAGGACCGGGTTCAGTGCTAATTTCAGCAAATGACTGGAAGCGACGAATGCGGCTGTCGAGGAAACCAGTTGGTTGCGCATCCAGTTCACGACGCAGTTTGCAGAAACCGTCCAGCGTGAGCACTTCTTCAGCATCGACATGCAGACCGTGCGTTTTCAGCAACGCTGCCAGCGCGTCGGCATTCGCCGGATCAAAGCCCATATGCACGTTATAGATGCCAAAACCGAGCTTATCGCGCAGTACGCGGGCCGCACAAATGTTAGCGGCAATCATCGCTTCTTCGACGATACGGTTGGCAATGCGACGAGGCTCGGCGACGATATCCAGCACTTCACCTTTTTCACCGAGAATAAAGCGGTAATCCGGGCGATCTTTAAACACCAGTGCGTGGTTATGACGCCACTCGCCGCGGCGTTGGCATATTTGCGCTAGCAAACGGACTTGTTCGGCAATTGCTTCGCTTTCAGGCTGCCAGTCACCGGTATTTTCCAGCCAGTCAGAAACCTGGTCATACACCAGCTTCGCTTTGGATTCGATGGTGGCGGCAAAGAATTCGATATTATCTTCAATGGTGCCATCAGTGGAGAGCGTCATGCGGCATGCCAGTACCGGGCGGACTTCATTGGCGCGCAGTGAGCAGAGATCGTCAGAAAGCTCGCGAGGCAGCATAGGGATGTTGAAGCCAGGCAGATAGTTGGTGAATGCGCGAATTTTCGCGGCTTTGTCCAGCTTGCTGCCTTCAGCAATCCACGCGGTTGGATCGGCAATCGCCACAATCAGCTGAAGTTTGCCATCCGGTAACGCCTTGGCGAAAAGGGCGTCATCCATATCTTCTGTGCTGGCACTGTCGATGGTGACAAAATCCAGCGCAGTCATATCTTCACGAACCAGACCTTCATCGAGCATTTCGGTAGCGACGCCGTCTGGTGCTTCTTTTTCCAGATTATGACGCGCAAGGGTAACCCACCACGGTACAAAGTGATCGTCACCAAAAGTGATGTATTGTGTCAGTTCAGCATAGAAAGAACGATCGCCTTTCAGCGGATGACGGCGCATTTCGGCAACCGCCCAGTCGCCTTCTTTAAACTCGTGGTTCAGGCCACGGGCTGCGCGGCAAGGAATGGCGTCTTTTAAGAGTGGATGATCAGGAACGATGGCCAGACGGTCATTTTTGCCCTGAACTTTACCCACGAAACGAGTCAGGAACGGTTCAACCAGTTCTTCTGGCTCTGCGGATTCACGTTCTTTTTCACTGTGGATCACCGCGATAATTCGGTCGCCATGCATGACTTTTTTCATCTGCGGCGGCGGAATGAAATAACTTTTTTGCGCGTCGACTTCCAGGAAGCCAAAGCCTTTTTCTGTGGCTTTTACCACCCCTTCAGCGCGTGGCGTCTGGGAATGCAGTTGCTGTTTAAGCTGCGCTAGCAGCGGGTTGTCCTGAAACATAATTGTCTATTTTGGTGGCCATTAGAGCGGCTGACAGTTTTACGCGAATCTGTCTGACGCGGCAAGGTTAATATGTCTCACCCAACGCGATTTTTAAGCGATTTATCCAGCCACACAGCCCGCTCCATACCAGCAGATTAATAATCTGCGTTGATGATTTTTCGTGTTCGAGTAATGGGCTGAACTGGGCGGCGCTAAAGCGATCGGGTGCTCGGGTCAGCCATTGTATCGCCTGAACGGTAGCGCGCTCAACAGAATGACGGTCAGCCCATCGGTTAATTTCATTTTCGCCCTTGCGCAGAAGGGGGCTGATTTTTTTATATTCATTTGATGAATTCATACAGGCGGCAAAACAAGCAGGACTGCCATTTATCCGCGCGCATAACAACGCCGCAAGCAGGTTACCCGGCTGTGTTTTAACCCGAGTGCTGTTTAACAACATTTCGAGAAGGGAAAGTGAAATAGGGTGGAGAGAGAGTGTTTCGGTAAGTTGGCAAAGTTCTGCAGTCGAACTTTTTGTGTACTCTTCAGGAAGTTTTTCCACCTCATAGCTGCTTCGCCAGCGTAATGATTCATCAGCAAACAGTGACGCGTCGGCGTAGTTTTGTATCTCCAGCCCGGGTAACCAGCGTACCGGATGCCCGAGATAAGCCTGAAATGTCGCAATTGTCCGCGCCTGAAAGCCAATAAAACCAATGATTTGGTTAATGATCACACAGTCACAGACAGTAAGACCAACGTCATTCAGATGCTGGCGCGATCGGTTGTCGATAATAGAAGGCGAGCTAGCCAGTTGGCGGGCATATTGCGTGATTTGTGCCAACCGATGATTACTTTCCCTGGAGGAATCAGGCCCGGGGAGCGGCGTAAGTCGCGCCGAATAGTAGTTACATAACCGTTGGACGCCGCAAACCTGAGCAACCGTCAGGGCCGTCGACAAGCGTTCATAAGCGGTGAAGGTCTGTGAACGGGTCACGGTAAGCGGGTCAGGGAACAACTCTACTGCAAGAACGCGCGCAGGAACCAGCCATGAAAGGAAGGGTGCCAGCGTTTCTTCATCAAGGATCACGTCGAGCAGAAAGGGATCGCTGACCTTTGCGGCTTCCGGGACCAGAGGCAGAACGTCATACTCCGCAGTACTGGATTGCGTTTCATGATACCAGTGGCTTTTGCCGGTGATGTGGCGTTGTTCCATGGGCGCTCCTTGGTCGTAAAGGAAATCGTTATCCTGACGCAAGGCGAGAAGGGGAGAAAGACGGATCGGCGATAACAAATATCAGAAAGGTATAACAGAGATAACGGGCGGCAGAACGCCGCCCAATATTTACCAACAGAACGATTATTTCAGTTCGAGTTCGTTCATTGCAGCGATGCTGAAACCGCCGTCAACGTGGACCACTTCACCGGAGATACCGGCAGAGAGATCGGAGCACAGGAATGCCGCGGAGTTACCCACATCTTCAATAGTAACGGTACGGCGAATCGGGGTAACGGCTTCGCAATGAGCCAGCATTTTGCGGAAGTCTTTGATACCGGAAGCCGCCAGAGTACGGATCGGACCAGCAGAGATGGCGTTAACACGCACACCTTCCGGACCCATCGCGTTCGCCATATAGCGCACGTTCGCTTCCAGAGACGCTTTTGCCAGACCCATAACGTTGTAATTCGGGATAGCGCGCTCAGCGCCAAGGTAGGAAAGGGTCAGCAGGGCAGAACCCGGATTCAGCATGGAGCGGCAAGCTTTTGCCATTGCAACGAAGCTGTAGGAGCTGATGTCGTGGGCAATTTTGAAGCCTTCACGAGTAACGGCGTTAACATAGTCACCATCCAGCTGATCGCCAGGTGCAAAACCAATAGAGTGTACGAAACCGTCAAATTTCGGCCAAACTTTCCCCAGTTCAGCGAACATGGTGTCGATGCTGGTATCTTCGGCAACATCGCACTGCAGAACGATGTCAGAACCCAATTGAGCGGCAAATTCTTCTACGCGGCCTTTCAGTTTGTCGTTCTGGTAGGTGAATGCCAGTTCAGCTCCTTCGCGGTGCATCGCCTGAGCGATACCGTAGGCGATGGACAGTTTGCTGGCAACACCGGTTACCAGAATGCGCTTACCGGAAAGAAAACCCATAGCTTTAATCCTTATTGTTGATGCTTGTTGTGCCTGAAAATCAGGCGATTCGTCGTTTTAATAAACAGTACGAACAGATAAACGGTTATTATAATCAACCTGGCTGTGGGTGGCTATAGTTGCGCTTTCTGTAGCGGAGAGAAGCTGCGGTACAGAGCATTTTGCGTTATCTACTCCTGACGCCTGCAAGGGGGAGGTTGGGGAAATATCTTATAGAATCTGACTTTGAAACTATTCGTATTAGCTCCGATAAATTTGATGATGAAAACAGAACTGGCGACAACAAGTCGCTGTCTTTCTGATGAATTGACCCCAACTTAATATTGTCAACTATCTTCACAGAATCTCCACAATCTCTTCATTATCAGAATATGCATCATGAATAAGATAAAAATACTTTCCATTACTTTGGAGAAACGTATAATTAGCAAAAATGAGAACGATCATTCTCACCAAGTGATAGGCCAGGAGACAGAAATGACCAGCAAGCTGGAGATACGCCACAAACAGCGTCAGGATGAAATCATTAACGCCGCCCGTCGGTGTTTTCGTCTCTGTGGATTTCATGCCGCCAGTATGTCGCAAATTGCCAGCGAAGCTCAGCTTAGCGTGGGTCAGATATATCGTTACTTCGCCAACAAAGACGCCATTATTGAAGAGATGGTTCGCCGTATCATCGATTTTCGTATTGCCCAAATGGACATTGACGCGCGTACCGATCACTTCCCGGAAGTCCTTGCCTTGCGTAAATCCTTAAATGAGGACGACGACGCGCTGATGCTGGAAGTGGCTGCAGAAGCCACACGCAACCCGCGGGTTATGGCAATGCTTGAAGAAGCTGACGCCAGAATGTTCGCTAACGGTTGTGCACATATGAAAAGAATGCATCCCCATCTTAGCGACGAGCACATTCGTTGCTGCGTTGAAGTGTTTGCTACCATGATGGAAGGTACGGTTTATCGTCGTTTAACACCGCAAAAAAGCGATCCACAACATCTGCAGGAAATATATCAGGATATTGTTAGTATGTTGATAAATAAATAAGAACAGAATTAACCAATAGCGGGGGATATTAATCCCCCTTATTTCATTGCGAAATTCATTTCGCGATGCGGGTTCGTTATAACTGAATATCCCTGACATATCCTCATTAATTTCAATGAGGAGGGTATTTCTCACCCTGGAGAAAATAATGAAGTATATAGCAACATCTGTAGTGGCAATGCTGCTCTTATCGGGTTGTGATAATACGCAAAGTAACAATTCATCCCCGTCAGAAACAGAAGTCGGCGTTGTTACGCTCAAATCTCAACCGGTTTCGGTAGTCAGTGAATTAACCGGACGCACCAGTGCTGCGCTCAGTGCTGAAGTACGTCCGCAGGTTGGGGGAATTATCCAGAAACGCTTATTTAAGGAAGGTGATCTGGTCAAGGCTGGACAGCCTCTCTACCAGATTGATGCGGCCAGTTATCAGGCTGCATGGAATGAAGCCCGGGCAGCATTACAACAAGCACAGGCACTGGTAAAAGCCGATTGCCAGAAAGCGCAGCGTTATGCCCGACTGGTGAAAGAGAATGGTGTTTCACAACAGGATGCTGATGATGCTCAGTCTACCTGTGCACAAGATAAAGCCAGTGTAGAGGCGAAAAAAGCCGCACTGGAAACTGCGCGCATTAATCTTGACTGGACCACGGTAACCGCACCGATTTCGGGGCGTATTGGTATTTCGTCGGTAACCCCTGGCGCACTGGTGACCGCGTCGCAGGATACAGCGTTAACGACTATTCGTGGTCTGGATACAATGTATGTCGACCTCACTCGCTCCAGTGTCGATTTATTACGTCTGCGTAAACAGTCACTGGCGACCAACAGTGACACCATGAGCGTCTCACTTATTCTGGAAGATGGCACAACCTACAGCGAAAAAGGGCGTCTGGAACTCACCGAAGTCGCGGTGGATGAGTCTACCGGTTCGGTGACATTACGGGCAATTTTCCCCAATCCACAACAGCAGTTATTACCGGGAATGTTTGTTCGCGCTCGTGTCGATGAAGGCGTGATGGAAGACGCTATTCTCGCGCCTCAACAGGGCGTTACGCGCGATGCTAAAGGCAATGCAACTGCGCTGGTGGTGAATAAAGACAATAAAGTAGAGCAGCGAACGCTCGAAACGGGAGAAACGTATGGTGATAAATGGCTGGTGCTGAACGGCCTGCACAACGGCGACCGACTGATTGTTGAAGGTTCTGCCAAAGTCACTTCAGGGCAGACCGTCAAGGCTGTTGAAGTTCAGGCTAATGGAGGCAACGCCTGATGTTTTCGCGCTTTTTTGTTCGCCGCCCGGTCTTTGCCTGGGTTATCGCCATTTTGATTATGTTGGCGGGGATTCTGGCTATTCGCACATTGCCCGTCGCGCAATATCCTGACGTTGCACCGCCGACCATTAAAATTTCAGCCACTTATACTGGTGCTTCTGCCGAAACGCTGGAGAACAGCGTGACTCAGGTTATCGAGCAACAACTCACTGGGCTTGATAATTTACTCTATTTCAGCTCAACCAGTAGCTCTGATGGTTCGGTCAGTATTAATGTGACCTTTGAACAAGGTACCGATCCAGATACTGCACAGGTTCAGGTGCAGAATAAAATTCAGCAGGCGGAGTCGCGCCTACCCAGCGAAGTGCAGCAAACGGGTGTTACGGTGGAGAAATCACAAAGCAACTTTTTGCTGATTGCTGCCGTGTATGACACCACTGACAAAGCCTCCAGTTCGGATATCGCCGACTGGCTGGTCAGTAACGTTCAGGACCCACTGGCGCGTGTTGAAGGTGTGGGGAGTCTGCAAGTCTTTGGCGCGGAATACGCCATGCGCATCTGGCTCGACCCGGCCAAACTGGCGTCTTACTCGCTGATGCCTTCAGACGTGCAAAGTGCTATTGAAGCGCAAAACGTGCAGGTTACTGCCGGGAAAATAGGGGCATTGCCTTCACCGAATACTCAGCAACTGACCGCAACGGTACGTGCGCAGTCTCGCTTGCAGACGGTGGAACAGTTCAAAAATATTATCGTGAAAAGCCAGTCAGACGGCGCAGTTGTTCGTATAAAAGATGTGGCTCGCGTTGAGATGGGCAGTGAAGATTATACCGCTATCGGCAAACTTAACGGTCACCCGTCTGCCGGGGTTGCTGTAATGCTTTCGCCCGGTGCGAATGCGCTGAATACGGCGACGCTGGTCAAGGATAAGATTGCCGAATTCCAGCGGAACATGCCGCAGGGATACGACATCGCATACCCGAAAGACAGCACTGAATTTATTAAAATCTCCGTAGAGGACGTAATTCAGACGCTGTTTGAAGCCATCGTATTGGTGGTTTGCGTGATGTATTTATTCCTGCAAAACCTGCGTGCCACACTGATTCCGGCGTTAGCTGTCCCCGTCGTTTTGCTGGGCACATTCGGCGTTCTTGCGTTGTTTGGCTATTCGATTAATACCCTGACGTTGTTTGCAATGGTGCTGGCGATCGGCTTGCTGGTGGACGATGCCATTGTGGTGGTAGAGAACGTCGAACGCATTATGCGTGACGAAGGGTTGCCCGCGCGTGAAGCCACGGAAAAATCAATGGGCGAAATTTCTGGCGCACTGGTTGCCATTGCGCTGGTGTTGTCAGCCGTATTCCTGCCGATGGCCTTCTTTGGGGGATCTACGGGCGTAATTTATCGTCAGTTCTCCATCACCATCATCTCCGCAATGCTGCTTTCCGTGGTGGTGGCATTGACCTTGACTCCCGCCCTGTGCGGTTCTGTCCTCCAGCATGTTCCACCACATAAAAAAGGCTTTTTCGGCGCATTTAACCGCTTTTACCGCCGTACTGAAGATAAATATCAGCGAGGCGTAATTTATGTCCTGCGCCGTGCAGCACGAACGATGGGGCTTTATGTCGTGCTGGGTGGTGGAATGGCCCTGATGATGTGGAAACTGCCGGGCAGTTTCTTACCCACTGAAGACCAGGGCGAAATCATGGTGCAGTACACGCTGCCGGCCGGGGCGACCGCTGCCCGTACAGCAGAAGTGAATCGCCAGATTGTTGACTGGTTCCTGATTAACGAGAAAGCAAATACCGATGTCATCTTTACCGTTGATGGTTTCAGTTTTAGCGGCAGCGGACAGAACACCGGGATGGCGTTTGTTTCGTTGAAAAACTGGTCTCAACGTAAAGGGGCAGAAAACACCGCCCAGGCTATCGCCCTACGGGCTACCAAAGAGCTGGGCACAATTCGTGATGCCACGGTATTTGCGATGACGCCGCCAGCCGTTGATGGGCTGGGCCAAAGCAATGGTTTTACGTTTGAATTGTTAGCTAACGGTGGAACCGATCGTGAAACACTGCTGCAAATGCGTAATCAGTTGATAGAAAAAGCGAATCAAAGTCCGGAGTTACATTCTGTACGCGCCAATGATTTGCCACAAATGCCGCAATTGCAGGTAGATATTGATAGTAATAAAGCGGTGTCATTAGGGTTGAGTTTGAATGATGTCACCGACACCCTGTCCAGTGCGTGGGGCGGTACTTATGTGAATGACTTTATTGACCGTGGTCGTGTGAAAAAAGTCTACATTCAGGGCGACAGCGAATTTCGTTCCGCGCCGTCAGACCTAGGTAAATGGTTTGTGCGCGGTAGCGATAACGCCATGACACCATTCTCTGCTTTTGCGACTACCCGCTGGCTGTATGGACCGGAAAGACTGGTGCGCTACAACGGCTCGGCAGCCTATGAAATTCAGGGCGAAAACGCGACTGGCTTTAGTTCCGGCGATGCAATGACAAAAATGGAGGAACTGGCAAACAGTCTTCCTGCGGGAACAACATGGGCCTGGAGTGGTTTGTCATTGCAGGAGAAACTGGCCAGCGGTCAGGCATTAAGTCTGTATGCAGTTTCTATTCTGGTGGTTTTCCTCTGCCTTGCAGCACTGTACGAAAGCTGGTCAGTCCCGTTCTCGGTCATTCTGGTGATCCCTCTGGGGCTTCTTGGCGCGGCGCTGGCGGCCTGGATGCGTGATTTAAACAACGACGTTTACTTCCAGGTAGCGCTATTAACTACTATCGGCTTGTCATCGAAAAACGCCATTCTGATTGTGGAATTTGCTGAAGCGGCGGTTGCAGAGGGCTATTCCTTGAGTCGTGCGGCATTACGCGCGGCGCAGACTCGTTTACGCCCAATAATCATGACCTCGCTGGCGTTTATTGCGGGGGTAATGCCGCTGGCGATAGCAACCGGCGCAGGGGCGAACAGCCGCATCGCCATTGGTACGGGCATTATTGGCGGCACGCTGACCGCTACATTACTGGCCATTTTCTTCGTTCCTCTGTTTTTTGTTCTGGTGAAACGTTTGTTTGCCGGTAAACCGCGCCGTCAGGAGTAAGTTATGTTGCGTCGTTCTCTTATTTTTCTGGTGTTGTTGAGTGCGGGATGTGTCTCGCTCGATCCTCACTACAGTACGCCTGAATCCCCAATCCCGGCGACCTTGCCGGGAGCACAGGGCCAGGGGAAGGCAATCAGCCATGACTGGCAGCAGGTGATCCACGATCCCCGATTGCAGCAGGTAGTAACCATTGCACTGAACAGTAACCGCGATGTGCAAAAAGCGATTGCTGATATTGACTCAGCACGGGCGCTCTATGGGCAAACTAATGCGTCGTTATTCCCGACGGTGAATGCGGCCTTAAGTTCAACTCGCAGTCGTTCGCTGGCGAATGGTACGGAAACCACTGCCGAGGCTGACGGCACGGTGTCCAGTTTTACGTTAGATCTGTTTGGTCGTAATCAGAGTTTATCTCGGGCGGCGCGAGAAACCTGGCTTGCCAGTGAATTTACAGCCCAGAACACCCGTTTAACGCTGATTGCTGAAATCAGCACCGCCTGGCTGACACTGGCGGCCGATAACAGCAACCTGGCCCTGGCAAAAGAAACGATGACCAGTGCAGAAAACTCATTGAAAATTATCCAGCGCCAGCAACAGGTTGGCACGGCGGCAGCGACAGATGTCAGTGAGGCGATGAGTGTTTATCAGCAAGCGCGCGCCAGCGTTGCCAGCTATCAGACACAAGTGATGCAGGATAAAAATGCGCTGAACTTACTGGCAGGTACAACGCTTGAGGAAAATTTGCTACCGGGAACACTGGAAAGCCTGCCGGAACAGATGATAAGTCTGGTTCCTGCGGGAGTGTCATCTGACGTTCTGCTGCGTCGCCCGGATATCCAGGAAGCGGAACATAATTTGAAGAGCGCCAATGCTGATATTGGCGCGGCGCGGGCTAACTTTTTCCCGACGATTTCGCTGACTGCCAGCGCTGGTGTTGGCAGTGACGCATTGTCGTCGTTGTTCAGCCACGGAATGCAGATCTGGTCATTTACGCCATCGGTCACATTACCGCTGTTCACTGGCGGAAGTAATCTGGCGCAGCTTCGTTACGCAGAAGCACAAAAGCGTGGACTCATTGCCACTTATGAAAAAACCGTTCAGAGCGCATTTAAAGATGTCGCTAACGCACTGGCGCGGCGGACCACGCTTGAAGAGCAACTGGATGCACAGCGCCAGTATGTTAAAGCTGAGCAACAAACGGTCGATGTTGGCTTGCGTCGCTATCAGACGGGTGTTGGTGATTACCTGACCGTGTTGACGGCGCAGCGCAGCTTGTGGAGCGCACAGCAGGAGCTGCTGGCACTGCAACTGACTGATTTTACAAACCGAATCACGCTCTGGCAGTCGCTGGGCGGCGGCATGTCATCACTCAAGTAAGGAATAATATGGCTAGAGTCTCTCTTTCATGGGCATTGATTCTTGGTCTTTTAGCCGGTATCGGCCCGATGTGTACCGATCTTTATTTGCCGGCTTTGCCGGAGATGTCTGAGCAACTGGCGGCAACCACGACCATAACGCAATTAACCCTGACCGCATCACTGATTGGTCTTGGCGTCGGACAACTGTTATTTGGCCCTCTGAGCGACAAAATAGGGCGTAAACGTCCGTTAATCTTGTCGTTGCTATTGTTTATTGTTTCTTCCATTTTATGCGCGACAACGAACAATATTTACTGGCTGGTGGTCTGGCGTTTTATTCAAGGGATCGCGGGGGCGGGTGGTTCGGTGCTCTCTCGTTCTATTGCTCGTGACAAATATCAGGGAGTAACGTTGACCCAGTTTTTTGCGCTGTTAATGACGGTGAATGGCCTGGCACCGGTGTTGTCGCCAGTGCTGGGCGGGTACATTGTTAGCACTTTTGACTGGCGCACTTTATTCTGGGTAATGGCTGAAATTAGCACCGTACTGTTGCTGGGCTGCCTGTTATTTATTAATGAGACCTTGCCAGAAAATAAAAGGGGCTCATCATTGCTATTAACCGGACGAAGCGTGGTGCAGAACCGCCGTTTTATGCGCTTTTGCCTGATTCAAAGTTTTATGCTGGCTGGTTTGTTTGCATATATCGGCTCTTCGTCGTTCGTGTTGCAGAAGGAATTTGGCTTTAGTCCAATGCAATTTAGCCTGGTGTTTGGCCTTAACGGCATCGGACTTATCATTGCTTCATGGATCTTCTCGCGCCTGGCGCGACGGATTAACGCGATGACATTGTTGCGAGGTGGCCTGATAGCGGCAATTTTGTGTGCATTGCTCACGGTCTTATGCGCATGGGTACAATTGCCCATTCCGGCACTGGTGGCATTATTTTTCACCATCGCATTTTGTAGCGGCATCGGCACTGTTGGCGGGGCAGAGGCTATGAGTGCAGTAGGGACGCAGGAATCTGGAACGGCGTCTGCGTTGATGGGGATGAGCATGTTTGTCTTCGGCGGTATAGCCGCGCCATTGTCGGGAATTGGCGGAGAAACACTGTTAAAAATGAGTCTGGCAATTACGGTGTGTTATACGCTGGCATTGCTGGTTGCTCTCACCAGAATCGACAACCAAAAGTAATGAACACCTCATCCTGAGGGGGGCCTGTCAGGATGAGGTGCAAAACACTAACGGTCCTTACGCCACGCATCCGCCGTCAATGCTTCGCCAAAATGACCGGCGATCAGCCGTTTGGTGAGTTCATGCAGCGGCGATGCCAGCACATCTGCGGTGCTGCCTCGCTCGACAACCTCGCCCTGATGCATCACCAGCACCTGGTCGCTAATGTGCTTCATCATTCCGATATGCTGGGTAACATAAATATACGAAATGCCCTGTTTTTCCTGTAACTCCAGCATCAGATTAATCAACTGCGAACGCATCGACATATCCAGTGAGGCGAGGGCTTCATCGGCAATAATGACTTTTGGGCGCAATATCAGCGCGCGCGCCAGACCCAGACGCTGTTTTTGCCCGGGTGCTAACATATGCGGATAGTAACTGACGTGATCCGGTAGCAGCCCAACCATACGCATCGTTTCAATAATCTGTTTGCGACGCTGTTCCGGTTCCAGGTCGGTGTTCAGGCGCAGTGGAAAATCCAGAATTTGCGAGATACGTTGACGGGGATTCAACGAGGTCGAAGGATCCTGAAAAATCATGCGAATACGCTGACTGCGGAAGGAATAATCGCCAAAATGCAGCGGATGATCGTCAATCAATAACTCGCCGCTGGTCGGTTCTATCATTCCCGCCAGCATTTTTGCCAGCGTGGATTTACCCGAACCATTCTCGCCGATAATCGCCAGTGTCTGGCCTTCACGTAGCGTAAAGCTCAAGGGTTTTACCGCTTCTACGGTCTGACGACGAAACCAGCCGGTCCGGTAGCGGAACGTTTTACTTAAATTGCGCACTTCAAGTAGCGTTTCGATCATCTCACTCTTTCTCCATGTTCAGCGGGAAATGACAGGCATAGAGATGATTTTTCGCCCCCGTCAAACGTGGCGTCACAATGCATTCTCGTTGTGCATACGGGCAACGTGGCCCCAGACGACACCCAATCGGTAACTGTTCCAGCAGCGGGATAGCGCCGGGCAGCGTATTGAGGCGACTTTTATGCGGCATCGCGCTGCCGAAGTCTGGTATCGCGCGGATCAGCGCCTGGGTATAAGGATGATGTGGCATTGTCACCAACTCCTTACTTGGCGCGGTTTCCACCGTTTGACCGCAGTAAAGCACGTTAATTTTATCCGCCCATTGGCTAAGCATTTGTAAGTCATGGCTGATAAGCAAAATAGTGGTATTGCTGTTTTGGTTGAGACGCGTCAGGAGGCGAAAGATTTGCGCCTGGGTTGTTGGCTCCATTGAGTTTGTCGGTTCGTCAGCAATCAGCAGACGCGGTTGATTCGCCAGTGCAATGGCTATCATCACTTTCTGACATTCGCCTTCGGTCAACTCATAGGGAAAACTACGCATCGCATCTTTGTGATCTTTAATCCCCACGCGGTGCAGCAGTTCAATGGCACGGCGTTTGCGCCAGCCAAAACGCTGCCACCAACGGCCTTTATAGGTCCAGGCTGGGATGTTTTGCATCAACTGGCGACCCACACGTTCTGAAGGGTCAAGACACGACTGCGGTTCCTGGAAAATCATCGACACGTTGTGACCAACCAGCTTGCGCCGTTCGCGTGCGGAGAGACGCAGCAAATCGATATCATCAAAACGCATACGGTCAGCAGTAACACGCCAGTTATCTTTATTCACCCCACAAATCGCTTTCGCAATCAAACTCTTGCCGGAACCGGATTCGCCAACAAGACCGCGGATTTCACCTTCGGTTAAGGTCATACTTACGCGGTCGACGGCTTTAACCCACTCATCACCGGTTTTAAATTCAATGGTCAGGTTACGAATATCGAGTAATGGCATTATTCCACCCCCGCAATAATTGCACGACGGACACCGTCGCCAAGGAGGTTAACCAACAGCACGCTAATCATAATTGCCGCACCTGGCAGCATGACAGTCCACGGGGCGACATAAATCAGTTCCAGCGCATCACCGAGCATCGCTCCCCATTCAGGCGAGGGCAGTTGTGCGCCGAGATCGAGAAAGCCCAGCGCGGCGATATCGAGAATTGCCATCGACAGTGCGCGGGTGATCTCGGTGACCAGCCCGGCGGTGATGTTGGGCATCACAGCAAACCAGAGAATATTCAGCGTTGATGCGCCATCCAGACGGGCGGCGATAACGTACTCTTTTTCCAGTTCGTCATGCACCATGCTGTAAATCGAACGTACCATACGCGGCAGCAGCGCTAGCCAGACGGCAAACATGGCGTGAGACAAACTCGGTCCGGCAAACGCTACAACGATAATTGCCAGCAGTAGGGAAGGGATCGCCAGTAAGGTATCCAGAATATGGTTAAGCACCGCTGAGCGTAGGCCGTGCGTCGCGCCGGCGAAGGTGCCCAGTATCAGGCCGCAGATCGTCGCGGCAAGCGTCACCACAAATGCGCCGCCTACGGTTGGCGCAGCTCCGCTCAGTAAACGGCTTAAAACATCGCGTCCGAGGTCGTCAGTCCCAAGGAAGAAAGAAACTTCGCCATAGCGCGACCATGACGGCGGCAATAATTGATAACCGAGAAATTGCTGATCGATGCCGTAAGGCGCAAACCAGCCGCCAAAAATACACAGTACAGCCAGCCCCGCGCAGCCGTACAGGCCGACCATCGCAGAGGCGTCACTATAAAATTTGCGCCAGGCGGTACGCAGCGTGCCCGGCGGGCGCTTTTCGCTGTATACGCTATCGTAAGGCATACCATTCCTTATGTTTCAGAGGGTTAGCCATGGCACCCAAAATATCAGAAATCACGTTAACAATAATGACCAGTGAGCCACACACCATCACTCCGGCGGAAATGGCTGCGTAATCCTGCTGGCGGATGGCGTTAATTAACCAGCGCCCTAAACCCGGCCAGCTAAAAACCATTTCGGTGATCATCGCCAGCGTCAGCATGGTAGAAAACTGTAAGCCCAGGCGAGGAATAACCGGAGGTAACGCGTTATGCAGAACGTGGCGACGCAAAATAGTAAAGCGCGACAAACCGCGGGTCGCCGCTGCTTTTACATAATTCTGGTCATACACTTCGATAGTGCTGATACGCATTAGTCGGATCACTTCAGTTGTTGGCGCAACCGACAGGGTGATCACGGGCAATACCATATGACGGATTGCGCTAATGATCATTTCATCCCGCCACGGTGAGTCCGAAAGCCAGGCATCAATCAACGCAAAACCGGTAATCGGTTTTACTTCGTAGAGCAGATCGAAACGCCCTGAAACGGGCAACCAACCTAGCGTGAGTGAACAAAACAGCGTCAACAGAAGCGCCAGCCAGAACACCGGGATTGAAAAGCCCAGTAAGGCGATGGCGTTGATCAAGTTATCCTGCCACTTATGGCGCGTAATCCCGGCAATCATTCCTACGGGGATGCCAACAATCAGCGCAAAACCGAAGGCGAGGATGCACAGTTCCATCGTCGCCGGGAAGACCTCTTTTAACTGTTCGGCAATCGGTTGACCGTTAATGCTGGAAACACCAAAATCCCAGTGGATCAGGCCGTTAAACCAGAACACCCAGGCATTCCACAGTGACGCGCCTTGTAACGGCGCATGTGGGGTGAAATAGCTCAAGCTGAAGCCAACGAAGGTCAGCAGGAACAAGGTCACAATCAATAACAAAATACGGCGTAAGGTGAAGATAATCATGGCTTTTTCACCTCATCCTGTTTCTCGCGATACACCCCAGCAAAGGAGGCGTTACCAAACGGGCTAAGTACCAGACCTTTGATATCGTACCGATAGGCCTGCAAACGCAATGACGACGCCAGCGGCAGAATAGGTAATTCCTGCGCCAGAATACTTTGCGCTTCGTCATAGGCTTCAATACGCGCCGCCAGCTGCTGCGAGGAGAGCGCCTTACGCAACACGCTGTCGAATTTCGGATCGCACCAGTGGGCGAGGTTGGTCTGCGAATGAATTGCTGCGCAGCTCAGTAACGGACGGAAGAAACTGTCCGGGTCGTTACTGTCCGTCGCCCAACCGGATAACGTCAGATCATGGCTCATATCCATCAACCGCGCCTCCTGAAAACGACCTTCTACCGGCACAATCACCACTTTTACGCCAACCTGTGCCATATCCGCCTGAATCAGTTCGGCGGTTTTCAGTGGACTGGGGTTCCACGCCTGCGAACGTGTGGGCACCCACAGTTTGAGCGTTAAGTTTTCCAGCCCCAACGCCTTCAACTGTTCGCGCGATTTTGCCGGATTGTATTCAGTAATTTTAGCCTCGTTGTCATAGGCCCACGAGGCTCGCGGTAAAATAGAGGCAGCCGTTTCAGCCGTACCATAATAGATGGATTGCATCAGGCGCTGGTTATTAATCGCCAGTGCCAGCGCATGGCGGACCGCCGGATTATTTAGCGGCGGTTTGGCGGTGTTGAATGCCAGATAGGCGACATTCATCCCAGGACGCAGCGTTAAACGCAAGCGTGGGTCGTCACGCAAAATGGATAGCTGACTGGCAGCAGGCCAGGCCAGAACGTCGCACTCCCCGGTCAGGAGTTTCGACAATCGTCCTGTACCGCCAGAGCCTAAATCCACCACCACTTGTGGCATCAACGGCTTACCACGCCAGAAATCATCATGACGTTGTAAGCGAATATATTGCCCGGCGCGGTATTCCGACAACTGATACGGACCGGTGCCGACCGGTTGACGGTCGAGTTGCTCCTGGCGATCTTCTTTCTCTAACTTCCCTGCATATTCTGCCGACATGACCGAAGCATAATGGGTCGCCAGGTGCCACAAAAAAGAAGCATCCGGCTGGGCGAGACGGAACTCAACGGTATGATTATCCAGCTTGCGGACGCTTTTCACGTTATCGGCAAATTGCAGACTGTCGAAATAGGGGAAGTTACTGCCGTTGACGTTATGCCACGGGTTGTTGCGGTCAAAAATCCGTTGGAAGGTAAACACCACATCATCGGCATTCATTTTACGAGTGGGAGTAAACCAGTCGGTTTTTTGAAACGGAACATCGCGACGCAGGTGGAAGCGATAGGTCGCGCCGTTGTCGAGTACTTCCCAGCTTTCGGCAAGTTCCGGCATCAGGCGATAGGTATAGGGATCGACATCCAGCAGTCGATCATAAAACTGGGCGGCAAGGGTATCGACAATTAACCCACTGCTCGCTTTGGATGGGTTAAAGGTGTTGACTTGCCCGCTGACGCAATAGACAAAACCGCTGTCGCGGATATCAGCATGCGGGGGGGATTCAGGTGCGGCGATTGCCTGACCACTCACAAGTCCAGCAATCACCAAAAGAGACGATAATACCTGGCGCATAATATTAAGGGATTTTATGTAAAGAGGCTATCTTACTAATATTTAATGACATTTGCCATTACCGTTTGTGTTCAGAGGTCGTAATGAGGGCCGTGTGGTTGGTCATTGAACAGGTGGCGTCGCCATCAGTTCAACATTCGTACCCGTGATTTCTTTATAACTATAACTCACAGAACAACTTAGCGAGGAGCAGAGCGGTACGATCGTGAGAAACCCATTAAAGCATGCTGCAGTGCGTGTCATTTTTAGCCGGATGCGGCGCGAACGCTTTATCCGGGCAACGATACTGACCGATAGTCTGCAATTAAATAATTACTCATTACCCCATTGATTCAAAAACTCTGCGATCTCATCAATGCGTACGGGATTAATCCCCGCTTCAGCAGCCATTTCATGTTGGGCTTCTTCACTGATCTCTTCATTATTCATCAAACGGGTGAGCAGTAACTGGAAGTAGTGGGCCAGCGGTGTGCGTTCAGCGTCTGCGACAGGCTCTGCGCATTCGGTCGCGTACTCATCGGCAATATCAAAATATTTTAGCGGGATATCGTGGTTCATTATTTGCCCCTGGGGTTAATGCGCTAAGCATAAAGGCGGATGATAGCACTCGTGATCCGGGTCATACATATTTTTATAGTTAATGGCGCGGTGCATTACCCTCAGGCAGGATAATGCGCCGCGCATTCGACTATTACGTTTCGCTCACCGGCGTTCTGTCGCCATCATACAACGGCACTTTGCGATAGCGGCGGATCAAATACCACAAATATGCGCCGCCTAACGAAGCCCATACCATCCCGGTTGCGCAATTCGATGCGGCAATGAAAATTTTGCAGGATGCGCTGAGAGATTAATACGTAGAAGCAGGGTTAACGCAATAATGCCTGATGCGCAGCGCTTATCAGGCCTGCAAACGACGTATTGATTTTGTAGGCCTGATAAGGCGTTCACGGCACACCCGGCAAGTTGCATTGTCGAAATGCTAAATCTGGTGCTTTTTCAACAACGCGCGGAACTGATGATAGGTTAACCCCAGCAATTCAGCGGCGCGCTTCTGGTTATATTTCCCCTGTTGCAAACTGAGTTGCAGCAACTCTTTTTCCTGCTGCATCTGAAACTCGCGTAAATCCAGTGGCAGCGTCGGAAGCGAGGTGTTTTCTGAAACGGCGATGGCTTCTTCAGATGGACGGCGTTTAAAGGGATCAATAATGATGTCATCAAGCGGATAATCGCTGGTGCCGTGACGATACACTGAACGTTCCACCACGTTTTTCAATTCACGTATATTTCCCGGCCAGCGATAATTCAGCAATGTTTCTCTGGCGTGCTCGGTAAAACCCGGGAACAGAGGCAGCTTGATTTCCCGACACATCTGGATGGCAAAGTGTTCTGCCATCAACATAATGTCGCTTTCACGCTCGCGCAGTGGTGGCAGTTGCACAACATCGAACGCTAGTCGGTCGAGCAGGTCAGCGCGAAAAGTACCTTCATTGACCATCGCCGGGAGATCGGCATTCGTCGCGCATACCAACCGCACATTCACCTGCAATGGTTGGCTGCCGCCGACGCGCTCCAGTTCACCGTACTCAATCACACGCAATAATTTTTCCTGCACCATCATCGGTGCCGTAGCGAGTTCATCAAGAAATAGCGTACCGCCGTCGGCACGTTCAAATCTCCCTGGATGACGTTTTTGCGCACCGGTAAACGCCCCCGCTTCGTGACCAAACAGTTCGGAATCCAGCAAATTTTCATTTAACGCCGCGCAGTTAAGGGAAATAAACGGCCCTTGCCAACGGGAGGAGAGATAATGCAGGCGGCTGGCGATCAGCTCTTTACCGGTGCCGCGCTCGCCGATGATGAGCACCGGTTTGTCCAGCGGTGCGAGATGCGAAACCTGTTCCAGCACTTCGAGAAAGCTGTTCGCCTCACCGAGTAAATTATCTTTGTATTCTGCCATGATGAAATTCGCCACTTGTTAGTGTAATTCGCTAATTCATCCTGGCATGTTGCTGTTGATTCTTCAATCAGATCTTTATAAATCAAAAAGATAAAAAATTGGCACGCAAATTGTATTAACAGTTCAGCAGGACAATCCTGAACGCAGAAATCAAGAGGACAACATTATGGGTATTTTTTCTCGCTTTGCCGACATCGTGAATGCCAACATCAACGCTCTGTTAGAGAAAGCGGAAGATCCACAGAAACTGGTGCGTCTGATGATCCAGGAGATGGAAGATACATTGGTTGAAGTACGTTCTACTTCGGCGCGTGCGCTGGCAGAAAAGAAACAGCTGACTCGCCGTATTGAACAAGCGTCGGCGCGTGAAATTGAATGGCAGGAAAAAGCGGAACTGGCACTGCTGAAAGATAGAGAAGATCTGGCGCGTGCGGCGTTAATTGAAAAACAGAAACTGACCGATCTGATTAAGAGCCTGGAACATGAAGTGACGCTGGTGGACGATACGCTAGTGCGTATGAAGAAAGAGATCGGCGAGCTGGAAAACAAATTGAGCGAAACACGCGCTCGCCAGCAGGCATTGATGTTACGCCATCAGGCGGCAAACTCGTCGCGCGATGTGCGTCGTCAGCTGGACAGTGGCAAACTGGATGAAGCAATGGCTCGTTTCGAATCTTTCGAACGCCGTATCGACCAGATGGAAGCGGAAGCAGAAAGCCACAGCTTCGGTAAACAAAAATCGCTGGACGATCAGTTTGCCGAACTGAAAGCCGATGATGCAATCAGCGAGCAACTGGCACAATTAAAAGCCAAAATGAAGCAAGACAATCAATAATAACATCCAGGCGGCGTCCGAACGCGCCGCCGCTCATCGTCTAAGGAGTACTTATGAGCGCGCTATTTCTGGCTATTCCGTTAACCATTTTTGTGCTGTTTGTTTTACCGATCTGGTTATGGCTGCATTACAGCAATCGTTCCGGTCGCAGTGAATTGCCGCAAAGTGAGCAGCAGCGATTAGCGCAACTGGCTGATGAAGCAAAACGGATGCGCGAACGTATTCAGGCGCTGGAATCCATTCTTGATGCAGAACATCCGAACTGGAGGGATCGCTAATGGCGGGCATTAATCTCAATAAAAAATTATGGCGTATTCCGCAGCAGGGCATGGTCCGTGGCGTCTGCGCCGGGATTGCCAACTATTTTGATGTACCGGTAAAACTGGTGCGTATCCTGGTGGTGCTGTCGATTTTCTTCGGTCTGGCGCTGTTTACCCTGGTTGCTTACATCATTTTGTCATTTGCGCTTGATCCAATGCCGGACAACATGGCCTTTGGTGAGCAGCTACCTTCCAGCAGCGAATTGCTGGATGAAGTCGACCGTGAACTGGCGGCAAGTGAAACGCGTTTACGCGAGATGGAACGTTATGTCACTTCCGACACTTTCACGCTGCGTAGCCGTTTCCGTCAACTGTGAGGAAAGTTATGAATACTCGCTGGCAACAGGCCGGGCAAAAGGTGAAGCCTGGGTTCAAATTAGCAGGCAAGCTGGTACTTCTTACCGCACTGCGCTATGGCCCGGCGGGTGTGGCGGGCTGGGCGATAAAATCAGTTGCTCGCCGACCGCTGAAAATGTTGCTGGCTGCGGCGCTGGAACCGCTGTTAAGTCGGGCTGCCAATAAACTGGCGCAGCGTTATAAAAGGTGAGGGGAGTTTCGCAAAAATGGTTAAATCTCAGGCGTATAATGGATAGCAATTTTCATCCATAGAAGGACGCTTACATGTTTAAAAAAGGCTTACTTGCTCTGACACTGGTGTTTTCACTGCCCGTTTTCGCCGCTGAACACTGGATCGATGTTCGTGTTCCAGAGCAGTATCAGCAAGAACACGTTCAGGGGGCCATCAATATTCCCTTGAAGGAAGTGAAAGAGCGCATTGCCACCGCCGTTCCGGATAAAAACGACACCGTGAAAGTGTATTGCAATGCCGGACGCCAGTCAGGGCAGGCAAAAGAGATCCTTAGCGAGATGGGATATACCCACGTTGAGAACGCCGGTGGCCTGAAAGACATCGCAATGCCGAAGGTCAAAGGTTAAAAGAATTCACCATGTGCGGCGCTTATGCGCCGTTTTTTTTCTGTCACACCTTATTTACATCCCCATAGATTATTTGCGTCAGCTCACAAATACGCTTTTTCCCTGGTGAAAAATGATTTCCTGCGTGACTAAAACCCTTGTGCTCAATTGACAGTTTATTTTCTGCGGAGTAGTCTCTCATTTCATGGGACCGCTACCACGGAAAGGCAACATGAAACAGAAAATTACGGATTACCTGGACGAAATCTACGGTGGAACATTTACCGCAACTCATTTACAGAAACTTGTAACGCGTCTTGAGAGTGCGAAACGATTAATTACACAGCGACGTAAAAAACACTGGGATGAAAGTGATGTCGTGTTAATCACCTATGCCGATCAATTTCACAGTAATGATTTAAAGCCACTACCCACATTTAATCAGTTTTACCCTCAATGGCTGCAAAGAATTTTTTCACATGTTCATTTATTACCTTTTTATCCATGGTCATCTGATGATGGATTTTCGGTAATTGATTATCATCAGGTCGCCAGTGAAGCGGGGGAGTGGCAGGATATTCAGCAACTCGGTGAATGCAGCCATTTAATGTTTGATTTTGTCTGCAACCATATGTCGGCAAAAAGTGAATGGTTTAAAAACTATTTACAACAGCAGCCAGGTTTTGAAGATTTTTTTATTGCCGTTGATCCGAAAACCGATCTCAGCGCCGTCACTCGCCCGCGTGCGTTACCGTTATTAACGCCATTCCAGATGCGCGATCATTCAATGCGCCATTTATGGACCACCTTTAGCGACGATCAAATTGACCTCAATTACCGTAGCCCTGAAGTGTTGCTGGCGATGGTGGATGTATTGCTGTGCTACCTGGAAAAGGGCGCAGAGTATGTCCGTCTGGATGCCGTTGGCTTTATGTGGAAAGAGCCGGGAACAAACTGCATCCATCTGGAAAAAACACATCTGATTATCAAACTGTTACGGTCGATTATTGATAACGTCGCGCCAGGCACAGTGATCATTACCGAGACCAATGTTCCGCATAAAGACAACATTGCTTACTTTGGCGAAGGCGATGACGAAGCGCATATGGTGTACCAGTTCTCGCTGCCGCCGCTGGTGCTGCATGCGGTGCAAAAACAGAACGTTGAGGCACTTTGTGCGTGGGCGCAAAACCTGACACTACCTTCCAGCAACACCACCAGGTTTAACTTCCTTGCCTCTCACGATGGCATCGGGCTTAACCCACTGCGGGGGTTGTTGCCCGAAAACGAAATATTAGCGCTGGTCGAGGTGTTACAGCAGGAAGGAGCATTAGTAAACTGGAAAAATAATCCCGACGGTACGCGTAGCCCCTATGAAATGAATGTCACCTATATGGATGCGTTGAGCCGCCGTGAGTGTAGCGACGAAGAACGGTGTGCCAGGTTTATTCTCGCCCATGCGATTTTGTTAAGTTTCCCCGGTGTGCCAGCGATATATATTCAAAGCATTCTGGGGTCGCGTAATGATTACGCAGGTGTCGAAAAACTTGGATATAATCGTGCGATTAACCGTAAAAAATACTCTAGTAAAGAGATAACGACAGAACTGAACAATAAAGCGACATTAAGTTATTCGGTATATTATAAGTTGTCGCATTTAATTACACTTCGTCGCAGTCATAAAGAGTTTCATCCGGATAATAATTTCACCATCGATGCGATTAATTCATTTGTAATGCGAATTCAAAGAAGCAATGCGGATGGCGATTGCCTGACGGGATTGTTTAATGTCAGTGAAAATATTCAGCATATAAATATTACTGACCTGCACGGTCGGGATCTGATTAGTGAAGTTGATATATTGGGTAATGAAATAACACTGCATCCCTGGCAGGTTATGTGGATTAAATAAAAAGGAACATTTCATGATTAAATCAAAAATCGTGCTGTTATCAGCACTGGTTTCCTGCGCCCTGATTTCAGGCTGTAAAGAAGAAAATAAAAATAATGTATCCATCGAATTTATGCATTCTTCGGTGGAGCAGGAGCGCCAGGCCGTCATCAGCAAATTGATTGCCCGTTTTGAAAAAGAAAACCCAGGTATCACCGTAAAACAAGTGCCCGTGGAAGAAGACGCCTATAACACCAAAGTCATTACCCTTTCACGTAGCGGTTCGCTGCCGGAAGTGATCGAAACCAGCCATGACTACGCCAAAGTGATGGACAAAGAGCAGCTTATCGATCGCCAGGCGGTTGCCACGGTCATCAGCAACGTCGGTGAAGGCGCGTTCTACGATGGCGTACTGCGGATTGTGCGCACCGAAGATGGCAGCGCCTGGACCGGTGTTCCTGTCAGCGCATGGATTGGCGGGATCTGGTATCGCAAAGATGTGCTGGCAAAAGCTGGGCTGGAGGAGCCAAAAAACTGGCAGCAATTGCTGGACGTTGCACAGAAACTGAATGACCCGGCGAATAAAAAATACGGTATTGCGCTGCCTACAGCAGAAAGCGTGTTGACGGAACAGTCTTTCTCCCAGTTTGCGTTATCCAATCAGGCTAACGTCTTTAACGCCGAAGGCAAAATCACCCTTGATACACCAGAGATGATGCAGGCGCTGACCTATTACCGCAACCTTGCTGCCAACACCATGCCAGGTTCTAACGACATCATGGAAGTGAAAGACGCTTTTATGAACGGCACCGCGCCGATGGCGATTTACTCCACCTATATCCTTCCGGCTGTGATTAAAGAAGGCGATCCGAAAAACGTTGGTTTCGTGGTGCCAACCGAGAAAAATTCTGCGGTCTACGGCATGTTGACCTCGCTGACCATTACCGCCGGGCAAAAGACTGAAGAGACCGAAGCGGCTGAAAAATTTGTCACCTTTATGGAGCAGGCGGACAACATTGCCGACTGGGTGATGATGTCACCAGGCGCGGCGCTGCCGGTGAACAAAGCGGTGGTGACTACCGCCACCTGGAAAGACAACGACGTTATTAAGGCGCTGGGAGAATTGCCGAATCAGCTAATCAGCGAACTGCCAAATATTCAGGTCTTTGGCGCAGTAGGGGATAAAAACTTTACCCGCATGGGCGATGTCACGGGGTCTGGTGTGGTGAGTTCAATGGTGCATAACGTCACCGTGGGTAAAGCCGATCTCCCTGGCACGCTGCAAGCGAGCCAGAAAAAGCTGGATGAACTGATCGAACTGCACTAAACCCAGGACAGGAATCCGCAATGAACAGGCTTTTTTCAGGTCGTTCCGATATGCCTTTTGCACTGCTGCTTCTCGCGCCCAGCTTATTACTGCTGGGCGGTCTGGTGGCGTGGCCGATGGTGTCGAATATCGAAATCAGTTTTTTACGTCTGCCGCTCAATCCCAACATCGAGTCAACCTTTGTTGGGGTGAGTAACTATGTGCGCATTCTCTCCGATCCTGGTTTCTGGCACTCGCTGTGGATGACGGTCTGGTATACCGCGCTTGTGGTGGCGGGCAGCACCGTGCTCGGGCTGGCCGTGGCGATGTTTTTCAACCGCGAGTTCCGCCTGCGCAAAACCGCGCGTTCGCTGGTGATCCTTTCCTACGTAACGCCGTCTATTTCGCTGGTGTTCGCCTGGAAATACATGTTCAACAACGGCTACGGCATTGTGAACTACCTCGGCGTCGATCTTCTGCATCTCTATGAGCAGGCGCCGCTGTGGTTCGATAACCCGGGCAGTAGCTTTGTGCTGGTGGTGTTGTTCGCTATCTGGCGCTACTTCCCGTATGCCTTTATCTCGTTTCTGGCGATTTTGCAGACCATCGACAAATCGCTGTACGAAGCGGCAGAGATGGATGGCGCGAATGCCTGGCAGCGGTTTCGCATCGTCACGCTGCCCGCGATTATGCCGGTCCTGGCGACGGTGGTGACCCTGCGCACTATCTGGATGTTCTACATGTTCGCGGATGTTTATCTGCTGACGACCAAGGTCGATATTCTCGGTGTCTATCTCTACAAAACCGCCTTTGCCTTTAATGACTTAGGGAAAGCGGCGGCGATCTCGGTGGTGCTTTTCATCATTATTTTCGCTGTCATTCTGCTGACCAGGAAACGGGTGAACCTCAATGGCAACAAATAAACGCACACTCAGTCGAATCGGTTTTTACTGCGGGCTGGCGCTGTTTCTCATCATCACGCTGTTTCCATTTTTTGTGATGCTGATGACCTCGTTCAAGAGCGCAAAAGAGGCGATCTCGCTGCATCCTACGCTGCTGCCACAGCAGTGGACGCTGGAGCATTACGTCGACATTTTTAATCCGGTGATTTTCCCGTTTGTCGACTACTTCCGTAACAGCATGGTGGTGTCGGTGGTTTCATCCGTGGTGGCGGTATTTCTCGGCATTCTTGGGGCTTACGCGCTTTCCCGCCTGCGCTTTAAAGGGCGGATGACCATCAACGCCAGCTTTTACACGGTGTACATGTTCTCCGGCATTTTGCTGGTGGTGCCGCTGTTCAAAATCATCACCGCACTTGGCATTTACGACACCGAGATGGCGCTGATCATTACCATGGTGACGCAAACCCTGCCCACCGCCGTGTTTATGCTGAAAAGCTACTTCGACACCATCCCTGATGAGATCGAAGAAGCGGCGATGATGGATGGCCTCAACCGTCTGCAAATCATCTTCCGTATCACCGTGCCCCTGGCGATGTCCGGGCTGATATCGGTGTTTGTCTACCGCTTTATGGTGGCGTGGAACGACTATCTGTTTGCGTCGATTTTCCTCTCCAGCGCCAGCAATTTCACCTTACCAGTGGGCCTGAACGCGCTGTTCAGTACGCCTGATTACATCTGGGGACGGATGATGGCGGCCTCGCTGGTGACCGCATTGCCAGTGGTGATTATGTATGCGCTTTCGGAACATTTTATTAAGAGTGGTTTGACCGCCGGTGGCGTGAAGGGCTAAAGCGGCCAGTTTCTTTACAAGGAGTTTTACATGAAAAAGTTAGTAGCCACAGCACCGCGTGTTGCTGCGCTGGTTGAGTATGAAGAGCGGGCGATTTTAGCCAATGAAGTGAAGATCCGCGTGCGTTTCGGCGCGCCGAAACACGGGACGGAAGTGGTTGATTTCCGCGCCGCCAGCCCGTTTATTAATGACGACTTTAATGGCGAATGGCAGATGTTCACCCCGCGTCCGGCAGATGCGCCGCGCGGCATTGAGTTTGGCAAGTTCCAGCTTGGCAACATGGTGGTTGGCGACATTATCGAGTGCGGCAGCGACGTTAACGACTACGCGGTGGGCGACAGCGTATGCGGCTACGGCCCGCTCTCCGAGACGGTCATCATTAACGCAGTGAATAACTACAAGCTGCGCAAAATGCCGCAAGGCAGCTCCTGGAAAAACGCCGTCTGCTACGACCCGGCGCAGTTTGCCATGAGCGGCGTGCGCGATGCCAACGTACGCGTAGGGGATTTTGTGGTGGTGGTCGGGCTTGGCGCGATCGGTCAAATTGCCATCCAACTGGCGAAACGCGCTGGCGCATCGGTGGTAATTGGCGTCGATCCTATCGCCCATCGCTGTGATATTGCCCGTCGCCACGGTGCGGATTTCTGTCTTAACCCCATTGGCGCTGACGTAGGTAAAGAGATCAAAACGCTGACCGGCAAGCAGGGTGCCGATGTGATTATCGAAACCAGTGGCTATGCCGACGCGCTGCAATCGGCACTCCGCGGTCTGGCCTATGGCGGCACCATCTCCTATGTCGCGTTTGCCAAACCGTTTGCCGAAGGTTTTAACCTCGGACGCGAAGCCCATTTCAATAACGCCAAAATTGTTTTCTCCCGTGCGTGCAGCGAGCCGAACCCGGATTATCCGCGCTGGAGCCGTAAGCGTATTGAAGAAACCTGCTGGGAACTGCTGATGAACGGTTATCTCAATTGCGAAGATTTAATCGATCCGGTGGTGACCTTTGCCAACAGCCCGGAAAGCTACATGCAGTATGTCGACCAGCATCCGGAACAGAGCATCAAAATGGGCGTCACGTTTTAATTCAAAGGAATGAAAAGAATGAAAATCGGCACACAGAATCAGGCGTTCTTTCCGGAAAACATTCTGGAGAAATTTCGTTATATCAAAGAGATGGGTTTCGATGGTTTTGAGATTGACGGCAAACTGCTGGTCAACAATCTCGAAGAAGTCAAAGCAGCAATCAAAGAAACCGGTTTACCGGTGACCACCGCCTGCGGTGGCTATGACGGTTGGATTGGCGACTTTATCGAAGAGCGTCGACTTAATGGCTTAAAGCAGATCGAACGCATTCTTGAAGCGCTGGCAGAAGTGGGCGGTAAAGGTATCGTCGTTCCGGCTGCATGGGGCATGTTTACCTTCCGCTTACCGCCGATGACCTCGCCGCGTAGCCTGGACGGCGACCGCAAAATGGTGAGTGATTCCCTGCGCGTACTGGAACAGGCGGCCGCACGTACCGGAACCGTGGTGTACCTCGAACCGTTAAACCGCTATCAGGATCACATGATCAACACCCTCGCCGATGCTCGTCGTTACATCGTCGAAAACGATCTTAAACATGTACAGATTATCGGCGATTTCTATCACATGAATATCGAAGAAGATAACCTGGCGCAGGCGTTGCACGACAACCGCGACTTGCTCGGTCATGTGCATATTGCCGATAACCATCGCTACCAACCGGGCAGCGGCACCCTCGATTTCCACGCGCTGTTTGAACAGCTGCGCGCCGATAACTATCAGGGCTATGTGGTGTATGAAGGGCGTATCCGGGCAGAAAATCCTGCCCAGGCGTACCGTGATTCGTTGGCCTGGTTGCGCACCTGCTAAGAGGTCTTTGTGAAAAGTGCAATGACAAGCTCTCCGCTGCGAGTCGCGATCATAGGCGCGGGCCAGGTGGCGGATAAAGTTCATGCTTCGTACTACTGCACCCGCAACGATCTGGAACTGGTGGCTGTCTGTGACAGCCGCCTTTCCCAGGCGCAGGCGCTGGCAGAAAAATACGGGAATGCATCCGTGTGGGACGATCCGCAGGCCATGCTGCTGGCGGTGAAACCTGATGTGGTTAGCGTCTGCTCACCTAACCGTTTTCATTACGAACATACCCTGATGGCGCTGGAAGCGGGCTGCCATGTGATGTGCGAAAAACCGCCCGCCATGACACCAGAACAGGCGCGGGAAATGTGCGATACCGCGCGCAAACAGGGCAAGGTGCTGGCCTACGACTTTCACCATCGTTTTGCACTCGATACGCAACAGCTGCGTGAACAGGTGACCAACGGCGTTTTGGGAGAGATTTACGTTACCACCGCCCGCGCCCTGCGTCGTTGCGGTGTTCCCGGCTGGGGTGTCTTTACTAATAAAGAATTGCAGGGCGGAGGCCCGCTGATCGACATCGGCATTCATATGCTGGATGCGGCGATGTATGTGCTGGGTTTTCCAGCGGTGAAAAGCGTGACTGCGCATAGCTTTCAAAAGATCGGCACGCAAAAGAGCTGCGGTCAATTTGGCGAGTGGGACCCGGCAACCTACAGCGTCGAAGATTCGCTGTTTGGCACCATTGAATTTCATAACGGCGGCATTCTGTGGCTTGAGACCTCATTTGCACTCAACATCCGCGAACAGTCGATTATGAACGTCAGCTTTTGTGGTGATAAAGCCGGGGCGACGCTGTTTCCAGCACATATCTACACCGATAACAACGGTGAGTTAATGACGCTGATGCAACGGGAAATGGCAGACGACAACCGTCATCTGCGCAGTATGGAAGCCTTTATCAACCACGTACAAGGTAAGCCCGTGATGATAGCCGACTCCGAGCAGGGATACATCATCCAGCAACTGGTGGCGGCGCTTTATCAATCCGCAGAAACAGGGACGCGTGTGGAATTATGATCAGGCCAGTAACGTTAACGGAACCCCATTTCAGCCAGCATACCCTGAACAAGTATGCTTCGCTGATGGCGCAGGGGAACGGCTATCTTGGGCTTCGCGCCAGCCATGAAGAAGATTACACGCGCCAGACGCGCGGCATGTATCTGGCAGGGCTTTATCATCGGGCGGGTAAAGGTGAAATCAACGAACTGGTGAACCTGCCTGATGTCGTGGGGATGGAGATTGCCATAAATGGTGAGATTTTCTCGTTATCCCGCGAAGCATGGCAGCGTGAGCTTAACTTTGCCAGTGGCGAATTACGCCGCAACGTTGTCTGGCGTACCAGCAACGGCGCAGGTTACACCATCACCAGCCGTCGCTTTGTTTCGGCAGACCAACTGCCGCTCATTGCGCTGGAAATCACTATTACGCCACTGGACGCCGACGCGTTAGTGCTGATTTCAACAGGCATTGACGCCACGCAAACCAACCACGGTCGCCAACATCTCGACGAAACCCAGGTGCGGGTATTTGGTCAGCATCTGATGCAGGGGATCTACACCACCCAGGATGGGCGCAGTGATGTGGCCATCAGCTGTTGCTGTAAGGTGAGCGGTGATGTGCAGCAATGCTATACCGCCAAAGAGCGCCGTTTACTGCAACATACCTGCGCGCAGCTTCACGCAGGTGAGACGCTGACGCTGCAAAAACGGGTGTGGATCGACTGGCGGGACGACAGACAAGCCGCTTTAGACGAATGGGGCAGTGCGTCGCTTCGTCAGCTTGAAATGTGCGCGCAGCAGAGTTACGACCAACTTCTTGCAGCATCAACAGAAAACTGGCGTCAATGGTGGCAGAAACGTCGTATCACGGTAAACGGCGGCGATGCGCACGATCAGCAAGCGTTAGATTATGCGCTTTATCACCTGCGCATCATGACGCCTGCCCACGATGAGCGCAGCAGCATTGCGGCGAAAGGTTTAACCGGCGAAGGCTACAAAGGCCACGTTTTCTGGGATACAGAAGTATTTTTGCTACCGTTCCATCTGTTTAGCGATCCGACGGTTGCCCGAAGTTTACTGCGTTATCGCTGGCACAACTTGCCTGGCGCGCAGGAGAAAGCGCGACGCAACGGCTGGCAGGGCGCTCTGTTTCCGTGGGAAAGCGCGCGTAGCGGCGAAGAAGAGACGCCGGAATTTGCTGCCATTAACATTCGTACCGGGTTGCGGCAAAAAGTGGCCTCTGCGCAGGCGGAACATCATCTGGTGGCCGATATCGCCTGGGCGGTTATTCAATACTGGCGGACCACGGGGGATGAAAGTTTCATTGCTCATGAAGGCATGGCGCTACTTCTGGAGACGGCAAAGTTCTGGATTAGCCGCGCGGTGAGGGTTAACGACCGTCTGGAAATTCATGATGTTATTGGGCCAGATGAATATACCGAACATGTCAATAATAACGCCTTCACCAGCTATATAGCGTATTACAACGTCCAGCAGGCGCTGAATATCGCTCGTCAGTTTGGCTGTAGCGACGACGCGTTTATTCATCGTGCAGAAATGTACCTCAAAGAACTGCTGCTGCCAGAAATTCAGCCCGACGGCGTTTTGCCGCAGGATGATTCGTTTATGGCTAAGCCGGTGATTAATCTGGCGAAATACAAAGCGGCGGCGGGGAAGCAAACCATTCTGCTGGATTATTCACGCGCAGAAGTGAACGAGATGCAGATCCTCAAACAAGCTGATGTGGTGATGCTCAATTACATGCTGCCGGAGCAGTTCTCAGCGGCATCGTGTCTTGCCAATCTGCAATTTTATGAACCGCGCACTATTCACGACTCGTCATTAAGTAAAGCAATCCACGGCATTGTTGCCGCACGCTGTGGCCTGCTGACCCAAAGTTATCAGTTCTGGCGCGAGGGGACTGAAATCGATCTTGGTGCTGATCCACATAGCTGTGATGACGGTATCCACGCTGCCGCAACTGGCGCTATCTGGCTGGGGGCGATTCAGGGTTTTGCCGGGGTGAGCGTGCGTGACGGTGAATTACATCTCAATCCGGCGTTACCTGAGCAGTGGCAACAGTTGTCTTTCCCTCTGTTCTGGCAGGGCTGCGAATTACAGGTCACTCTCGACGCGCAGCGTATTGCGATTCGAACTTCTGCGCCCGTTTCACTGCGTTTGAACGGTCAGCTTATTTCAGTCGCTGAAGAATCTGTTTTCTGTTTAGGGGATTTTATTTTGCCCTTCAATGGGACCGCTACCACGCATCAGGAGGGTGAATGAAACTGCAAGGGGTAATTTTCGATCTGGATGGAGTAATCACCGATACCGCGCATCTGCATTTCCAGGCGTGGCAGCAGATTGCCGCTGAAATTGGCATCAGCATTGATGCGCAGTTTAACGAATTCCTAAAAGGGATCAGCCGCGATGAGTCCCTGCGGCGAATTCTGCAGCACGGGGGTAAAGAGGGCGATTTTAACCCACAGGAACGAGCGCAACTGGCGTATCGCAAAAATCTGCTTTACGTCCACTCACTGCGCGAACTGACGGTTAATGCTGTGCTGCCTGGCATTCACAATTTGCTGGTAGATCTCCGAGCACAGCAGATTCCGGTTGGGCTGGCTTCTGTCTCCCTGAATGCGCCGACGATTTTAGCAGCGCTGGAGCTGCGCGAGTTTTTCACCTTCTGCGCGGACGCTTCCCAACTCAAAAATTCGAAACCGGACCCGGAAATCTTTCTCGCCGCCTGTGCAGGGCTGGGCGTGCCGCCACAGGCATGTATCGGCATTGAAGATGCGCAGGCGGGCATTGAAGCCATTAACGCCAGCGGTATGCGCTCGGTGGGGATCGGCGCGGGCTTAACCGGGGCGCAATTATTGTTGCCCTCAACGGACTCCCTGACCTGGCCGCGGTTATCGGCCTTCTGGCAAAACGTATAGCAAAGGAATCAACATGGCACAGCTTTCGTTACAACATATTCAAAAGATCTACGATAACCAGGTGCATGTGGTGAAGGACTTCAACCTGGAGATTGCCGATAAAGAGTTCATCGTGTTTGTCGGTCCGTCGGGCTGCGGTAAATCGACCACCCTGCGTATGATTGCCGGGCTTGAGGAGATCAGCGGCGGTGATCTGTTGATCGACGGCAAACGAATGAATGACGTTCCAGCCAAAGCACGCAATATCGCGATGGTGTTCCAGAACTACGCGCTGTATCCGCATATGACGGTCTACGACAACATGGCGTTTGGCCTGAAGATGCAAAAAATCGCCAGAGAGGTGATTGATGAGCGGGTGAACTGGGCGGCGCAAATTCTCGGCCTGCGTGAGTACCTGAAACGCAAGCCGGGCGCGCTTTCCGGCGGGCAACGTCAGCGAGTGGCGCTTGGGCGGGCGATTGTGCGCGAAGCGGGCGTGTTTTTAATGGATGAGCCGCTCTCTAACCTGGATGCCAAGCTGCGCGTGCAAATGCGCGCAGAGATCAGCAAGCTGCATCAGAAACTGAACACCACCATGATCTACGTGACCCACGATCAGACCGAAGCGATGACCATGGCGACGCGGATTGTCATTATGAAGGATGGGATTGTTCAGCAGGTCGGTGCGCCGAAAACGGTTTATAACCAACCTGCGAATATGTTTGTTGCCGGATTTATTGGATCACCAGCGATGAATTTTATTCGCGGCACGATCGATGGCGATAAATTCGTTACGGAAACGCTTAAATTAACCATACCCGAAGAGAAATTAGCGGTTCTGAAAACACAGGAAAGTTTGCATAAGCCCATCGTAATGGGAATACGCCCGGAAGATATTCATCCGGACGCGCAAGAGGAAAATAACATTTCCGCCAAAATTAGCGTGGCGGAATTAACCGGTGCGGAATTTATGCTCTACACCACGGTTGGGGGGCACGAGTTAGTGGTCCGTGCTGGTGCGTTAAATGATTATCATGCAGGAGAAAATATCACTATTCATTTTGATATGACTAAATGTCATTTCTTTGATGCAGAAACGGAAATAGCAATTTGCTAAATACAGGGGGAAGGCATTCTCCCAGGATAATACAAGGAACAATAATGAAAAAGTTATTACCCTGTACCGCACTGGTGATGTGTGCGGGAATGGCCTGCGCACAGGCCGAGGAAAAGAACGACTGGCACTTTAATATCGGCGCGATGTACGAAATAGAAAACGTCGAGGGTTATGGCGAAGATATGGATGGGCTGGCGGAGCCTTCTGTCTATTTTAATGCCGCCAACGGGCCGTGGAGAATTTCTCTGGCCTATTATCAGGAAGGGCCGGTAGATTATAGCGCGGGTAAACGTGGAACGTGGTTTGATCGCCCGGAGCTGGAGGTACATTATCAGTTCCTCGAAAGCGATGATTTCAGTTTCGGTCTGACTGGTGATTTCCGTAATTATGGTTATCACTACGTTGATGAACCGGGTAAAGACACGGCGAATATGCAGCGCTGGAAAATTGCGCCAGACTGGGATGTGAAACTGACTGAAGATTTACGTTTCAACGGTTGGCTGTCGATGTATAAATTTGCCAACGATCTGAATACGACCGGTTATGCTGATACCCGTGTCGAAACGGAAACGGGTCTGCAATATACCTTCAACGAAACGGTTGCCTTGCGAGTGAACTATTATCTCGAGCGCGGTTTCAATATGGATGATAGCCGCAATAACGGTGAGTTTTCCACGCAAGAAATTCGCGCCTATTTGCCGCTGACGCTCGGCAACCACTCGGTGACGCCGTATACGCGCATTGGGCTGGATCGCTGGAGTAACTGGGACTGGCAGGATGATATTGAACGTGAAGGCCATGATTTTAACCGTGTGGGTTTATTTTACGGTTATGATTTCCAGAATGGTCTTTCCGTTTCGCTGGAATACGCGTTTGAGTGGCAGGATCACGACGAAGGCGACAGCGATAAATTCCATTATGCGGGTGTTGGGGTGAATTACTCGTTCTGATAATGTGCTAAATTGCCGGATGCGGGGCGAGCGCCAAATCCGGCATATATTTATTTCAACGACATATGCGTAGCAACGGTAATATTTTGTGGTGACGGTTTTCCGGCAATTAGCTGGAATAATAACTCGCAGCTTTGTTGACCTAACTCCTGCGTCGGAACATCGATGCCGCCTGGTGCAGGCGTTAATATAAACGACAGCGTTTCATTACTATAACCCACCACCGCTAACTGCTGCGGAATAGCAATGTTTTTCTCTGCCGCCGCACGATAAATACTCATTAATTTCAGGCTGTCAGTAGCAAACACTGCCTCAGGCAACGGTGACTGGCTTAATAATTCCCGTGCTGCTTTTAATGCTGTCTCATGGGTATAACCGCCGTCAACAATCCATTCATCACGCACTGCAATATTATGCGTAGCCAGGCTTTGCTTATAACCATTTACCCGATCCACTGAAACATGAACATCAAGCGGCGCATGCAGGCATGCAATATTCTTATGCCCGCTTTCAATTAACGCATCGGTTAGCGCAATACTGTCGCCATAATTATCGGTATCGACGGAATAAACATGACTGTATTGACCTTCAACTTTACCGATCACCACCACCGGGATCTCGTATTTGTCGAGTTGTGCAAAGAAGGATTCATCGGCAGGCGAACTTAGCATAATAATGCCTTTAATCATTTTCTGCTTAATTTTGCTTTCGCATTTTTGCAGATCTTCTGCTGGATTGTGCGACGTTTGTAATATCACGTCGAAACCTTCTTCTTCCGCTTTGGCGGTGATGGCATGCAAAACTTCAGAGAAAAACGGATTACCCGCCGTAGTTTTGGTCGAACGGGTAGAAATCACCATAATGGCATCAAAACCCGAAGAGGTCAGCGCGCGGGCCAGCTTGTTTGGTTGATACTGTAATTCTTCAATGGCCCGTAACACTTTTTCGCGCGCTTCCGGGGAGATATTGGTTTGCTTATTCAGCACGCGTGATACGGTGGATTTTGATACGCCTGCAACCCTGGCAATATCATAAATAGTAGGGGACATAGGTCAGGAACTCCGTCCGAACGTGAATGCTGCACATCTTATGGAGTTCGCCCGTCGATGACAACACGGGTAGTTGATAATCAATGGCCTGGCCCCCACATTCATATTCTTACGAACGATTTTTTTTCTGGTCTTCAGAGCAGCACAGGACAGCAATGAAGCGACTTAAAAATGAACTCAATGCGCTGGTGAATCGGGGTGTCGACAGACATCTGCGCCTCGCTGTAACCGGACTTAGCCGCAGCGGCAAAACAGCGTTTATCACCGCGATGGTTAATCAGTTGCTCAATATTCATGCCGGAGCACGTTTGCCGCTTTTAAGTGCGGTGCGTGAAGAGCGCCTGCTGGGCGTAAAACGCATTCCCCAGCGTGACTTTGGCATTCCGCGCTTCACCTATGATGAAGGGTTGGCGCAGTTATATGGCGATCCTCCCGCCTGGCCGACGCCTACGCGCGGCGTCAGTGAAATTCGCCTGGCGTTACGTTTTAAATCGAACGATTCGCTGCTGCGCCACTTTAAGGACACCTCCACGCTGTATCTTGAGATTGTGGATTATCCCGGCGAATGGCTGCTCGACCTGCCGATGCTGGCACAGGACTATTTTAGCTGGTCGCGCCAGATGACGGGCTTACTCAATGGTCAGCGCGGCGAATGGTCGGCGAAATGGCGAATGATGTGCGAAGGGCTGGACCCGCTAGCGCCTGCCGACGAAAACCGGCTGGCAGACATTGCCGCCGCGTGGACCGATTATCTCCATCACTGCAAACAGCAGGGGCTGCACTTTATTCAGCCAGGACGCTTTGTTTTGCCTGGCGATATGGCAGGAGCGCCCGCGCTGCAATTCTTCCCATGGCCAGATGTCGATGCCTGGGGCGAGTCCAAACTGGCGCAGGCCGATAAGCACACCAATGCCGGAATGTTGCGCGAGCGGTTTAATTATTACTGCGAGAAAGTGGTGAAGGGGTTCTATAAGAATCATTTTCTGCGCTTTGACCGCCAGATTGTGCTGGTGGATTGCCTGCAACCGCTCAACAGTGGGCCACAGGCATTTAATGATATGCGTCTGGCGCTGACGCAGCTGATGCAAAGTTTCCACTACGGGCAGCGTACCCTGTTCCGGCGTTTGTTTTCGCCGGTTATCGATAAGCTATTGTTTGCTGCCACTAAAGCGGACCATGTGACCATCGATCAGCACGCCAATATGGTTTCATTGCTGCAACAACTGATTCAGGATGCCTGGCAAAATGCGGCGTTCGAAGGGATCAGTATGGACTGCCTGGGGCTGGCGTCTGTTCAGGCGACCACCAGCGGAATTATTGATGTTAACGGTGAAAAAATCCCGGCGCTGCGCGGTAATCGACTCAGCGATGGCGCACCGCTCACTGTTTATCCTGGCGAAGTTCCCGCACGTTTGCCAGGTCAGGCGTTCTGGGATAAGCAAGGCTTCCAGTTTGAGGCGTTTCGTCCGCAGGTGATGGATGTCGACAAACCGCTACCGCATATTCGTCTTGATGCTGCGCTGGAATTTTTAATAGGAGATAAATTGCGATGACCGAACCGTTAAAACCACGTATTGATTTCGACGGTCCACTGGAGGTCGATCAGAATCCAAAATTCAGGGCGCAGCAGACCTTTGACGAAAATCAGGCGCAAAATTTTGCCCCAGCCACGCTCGATGAAGCGCAGGAAGAAGAGGGGCAAGTTGAAGCGGTAATGGATGCAGCGTTACGTCCGAAACGCAGCCTGTGGCGCAAAATGGTGATGGGCGGGCTGGCTCTGTTTGGCGCAAGCGTTGTCGGGCAGGGCGTGCAGTGGACAATGAACGCCTGGCAAACCCAGGACTGGGTGGCGCTGGGTGGATGTGCCGCTGGGGCATTGATTATCGGCGCTGGCGTAGGTTCTGTGGTAACAGAGTGGCGGCGCTTATGGCGCTTGCGACAGCGCGCCCATGAACGCGACGAAGCGCGCGATTTGTTGCACAGTCACGGCACGGGTAAAGGCCGTGCATTCTGCGAAAAACTGGCGCAGCAGGCGGGTATTGATCAGTCACATCCGGCGCTGCAGCGCTGGTATGCCTCAATCCATGAAACGCAGAACGATCGTGAAGTGGTCAGCCTGTATGCTCACCTGGTCCAGCCAGTTTTAGATGCCCAGGCGCGGCGCGAAATCAGCCGCTCAGCGGCGGAATCAACGTTAATGATTGCCGTTAGCCCACTGGCGCTGGTGGATATGGCGTTTATCGCCTGGCGCAATCTGCGTTTGATTAATCGCATCGCCACGCTGTATGGCATTGAACTGGGATATTACAGCCGTTTGCGCCTGTTTAAGCTGGTATTACTGAATATCGCTTTTGCCGGAGCCAGCGAACTGGTGCGCGAAGTGGGGATGGACTGGATGTCGCAAGATCTCGCTGCGCGTTTGTCTACCCGGGCAGCTCAGGGGATTGGTGCTGGACTTCTGACGGCACGACTGGGGATTAAAGCTATGGAGCTTTGCCGCCCGCTGCCGTGGATTGACGATGACAAACCTCGCCTCGGGGATTTCCGTCGTCAGCTTATCGGTCAGGTGAAAGAGACGCTGCAAAAAGGCAAAACGCCCAGCGAAAAATAATGCAATATCGGGTGCTGACCGGATATCTTTACGCCGAAGTGCCCGTTTTTCCGTCTTTGTGTCAATGATTGTTGACAGAAACCTTCCTGCTATCCAAATAGTGTCATATCATCATATTAATTGTTCTTTTTTCAGGTGAAGGTTCCCATGCGTCTGGAAGTCTTTTGTGAAGACCGACTCGGTCTGACCCGCGAATTACTCGATCTACTCGTGCTAAGAGGCATTGATTTACGCGGTATTGAGATTGACCCCATTGGGCGAATCTACCTCAATTTTGCTGAACTGGAGTTTGAGAGTTTCAGCACTCTGATGGCCGAAATACGCCGTATTGCAGGTGTTACCGATGTGCGTACTGTCCCGTGGATGCCTTCCGAACGTGAGCATCTGGCGTTGAGCGCGTTACTGGAGGCGTTGCCTGAACCTGTGCTCTCTGTCGATATGAAAAGCAAAGTGGATATGGCGAACCCGGCGAGCTGTCAGCTTTTTGGGCAAAAATTGGATCGCCTGCGCAACCATACCGCCGCGCAATTGATTAACGGCTTTAATTTTTTACGCTGGCTGGAAAGCGAACCGCAAGATTCGCATAACGAGCATGTCGTTATTAATGGGCAGAATTTCCTGATGGAGATTACGCCTGTTTATCTTCAGGATGAAAATGATCAACACGTCCTGACCGGTGCGGTGGTGATGCTGCGATCAACGATTCGTATGGGCCGTCAGTTGCAAAATGTCGCTGCCCAGGACGTCAGCGCCTTTAGTCAAATTGTCGCCGTCAGCCCGAAAATGAAGCATGTTGTCGAACAGGCGCAGAAACTGGCGATGCTAAGCGCGCCACTGCTGATTACGGGTGATACCGGCACCGGAAAAGATCTCTTTGCCTACGCCTGTCATCAGGCAAGCCCCAGAGCGAGCAAACCTTACCTGGCGCTGAACTGTGCGTCTATACCGGAAGATGCGGTCGAGAGTGAACTGTTTGGTCATGCTCCGGAAGGGAAGAAAGGGTTCTTTGAGCAGGCGAACGGTGGTTCGGTGCTGTTGGATGAAATAGGGGAAATGTCACCACGGATGCAGGCGAAATTACTGCGTTTCCTTAATGATGGCACCTTCCGTCGGGTTGGCGAAGACCATGAGGTGCATGTCGATGTGCGGGTGATTTGTGCTACGCAGAAGAATCTGGTCGAACTGGTGCAAAAAGGCGTGTTCCGTGAAGATCTCTATTATCGTCTGAACGTGTTGACGCTCAATCTGCCGCCGCTACGTGACTGTCCGCAGGACATCATGCCGTTAACCGAGCTGTTCGTCGCCCGCTTTGCCGACGAGCAGGGCGTGCCGCGTCCGAAACTGGCCGCTGATCTGAATACTGTACTTACGCGTTATGCGTGGCCGGGAAATGTGCGGCAGTTAAAGAACGCTATCTATCGCGCACTGACACAACTGGACGGTTATGAGCTGCGTCCTCAGGATATTTTGTTGCCGGATTATGACGCCGCAACGGTAGCCGTGGGCGAAGATGCGATGGAAGGTTCGCTGGACGAAATTACCAGCCGTTTTGAACGCTCGGTATTAACTCAGCTTTATCGCAATTATCCCAGCACGCGCAAACTGGCAAAACGTCTCGGCGTTTCGCATACCGCGATTGCCAATAAGTTGCGGGAATATGGTCTGAGTCAGAAGAAGAACGAAGAGTAAGCGTGAATATGCCTGATGGTGCAACACCATCAGGCATATTAACTTATGCTTTCAGTACAGCCAGAGCTGCTTCGTAATCCGGCTCGGTGGTGATTTCATCCACCAGCTGGCTGAAAATCACATTGTCATTTTCATCGATAACCACAACGGCACGCGCTGCCAGACCTTTCAGTGGGCCATCAGCAATTGCCACACCGTAGGCTTGCAGGAATTCAGCGTTACGGAAAGTGGAGAGGGTGATAACGTTGTTCAGACCTTCTGCGCCGCAGAAACGAGACTGGGCGAACGGCAGATCGGCAGAGATACACAGCACAACGGTGTTGTCGATCTCGGTTGCCAGTTGGTTAAACTTACGTACTGATGCGGCGCAAACACCGGTATCAATACTCGGGAAAATGTTCAGCACTTTGCGTTTACCCGCAAACTGACCGAGGGTGACGTCAGACAGATCTTTTGCCACGAGAGTAAAAGTCTGCGCTTTGCTACCCGCCTGCGGGATGGAATTGGCGACTGTAACCGGGTTGCCCTGGAAATGAACGGTTTGTGACATGATTATCTTTCCTGTTTACATATAGTTAACGTCACACCTAGTTTATGCTAACTGTCAATAACACAGCAAACGCTATTTGCGCTTAATCCGCAGACCACCGCGACAACAAGGAGTAAAGATGAGAACCGTTAAGGTATTTGAGGAGGCCTGGCCCTTACATACCCCGTTTGTGATTGCTCGGGGAAGTCGCAGTGAAGCGCGCGTGGTGGTGGTTGAACTGGAAGAAGAAGGTATTAAAGGCACCGGTGAATGCACGCCGTATCCGCGTTATGGAGAAAGTGATGCCTCGGTAATGGCGCAAATTATGAGCGTCGTGCCGCAATTAGAGAAAGGGCTGACACGGGCGGAGTTGCAAAAAATCCTCCCTGCCGGCGCAGCACGTAATGCGCTGGATTGTGCATTGTGGGATCTGGCGGCGCGAAAACAGCAGCAATCGCTGGCTGATTTGATCGGCATAACGCTTCCCGAGACAGTCACCACGGCACAGACGATAGTCATCGGTACGCCTGATCAGATGGCCAATAGTGCATCAACACTCTGGCAGGCAGGCGCGAAATTACTGAAAGTGAAGCTGGATAACCATCTTATCAGTGAGCGGATGGTGGCAATTCGCACAGCTGTGCCCGATGCGACGCTGATCGTTGATGCAAATGAATCCTGGCGTGCAGAAGGGTTGGCGGCGCGTTGCCAGCTATTGGCAGATTTAGGCGTTGCGATGCTTGAACAACCGCTTCCTGCGCAGGACGATGCGGCGCTGGAGAATTTTATTCATCCGTTACCGATTTGTGCTGATGAAAGTTGTCATACTCGTAGCAATCTGAAGGCGCTGAAAGGGCGCTATGAGATGGTTAACATTAAGCTTGATAAAACCGGTGGTCTGACGGAAGCGCTGGCGCTGGCGACTGAAGCGCGTGCACAAGGTTTTCGTCTGATGCTGGGCTGCATGTTGTGTACCTCTCGTGCCATTAGCGCCGCTTTACCGCTGGTGCCGCAGGTCAGTTTCGCCGATCTTGACGGACCGACCTGGCTGGCGGTAGATGTGGAACCGGCGCTTCAGTTCACGACGGGCGAATTGCATCTTTAGGATGCCAGCGCAGCAAGTTTGCCATCGCAAAGAGATATTTTTCGCTGGCTTCGTCGGAGGAGATGGGTGGAAACTCTGCGGTGATGCAATGCAAGTTGAGATCTGCACACCAACTGCCGAAAGAGCCAGGCGTTTCATAACCGACGCTGGTTACCAGAGGCAATTCAAACGCCTGGGCCAGCCATTCACCTAATTCGCTGTGTCTGGGATCTTCAATACAGGCCAGCGGATCGTGGAATGAGACCACCCAGGCAGGTTGAATGCGGTGTATAAGTTGGCACAGCGCCTGGGTTTCAGGTTCGGAGCCAGGTTTGTCACCTGTCAGTAAAACGACATCACGTTCTTCAGCGGTGCTGTTCCAGCGATAAACTGTTTCACCTTCCTTCCAGTTCGCTGCCGGAAAGTTTCGGTTTAAATCCACACCATTAGCATTGGCCCGTAACCCTAACTGGCAGCCGTCAGGATTCACACACAGCACCACATGATGGCGGCGCAAAGACGGTGTCAAAGTCCGCAGAGCACAGGAGAGCGTGACGATCGAAGAGTTTTCATCACCGTGAGTGCCAGCCAGAATCAAACCACTTTCGTGACTGGCTGCAGGGGCCGGAAACCAGATTAACGGCGCGCCCAATAATGAACGTCCGTAATGTTCTGTTCCGGGCGGAAATGCGCCGCGTTCGGCGCGTGGGCGAGTTACGGTCATGATCGTCTCTGGTTCAGGAAGTATTACAGGCAGTGTTGTGCAAATTTTGCGGATTATCAAATCCTTTTCTTCAACGCTATGTCATCGATCTTGTATCACTTTTTTGCCGGAAGTTGTTTGTATTTTCATTGATGTGCAGATATTAGAATTGTCGTAATGTTATATACATGGCGTATTTTATTCTTACTGGTTCTACACATGTTAATCGCATCTGATTGATCAGTTCACCTTAATAAGTTTAATAAATCGTACTGCACATAGTACAGTACGATGGTAGCTATATAATTGATTTACATGAAGAAGGGCTTATCACCATCAGTCCCGGGTTGATTGATGCCTATATTCTCACCAATGTGTTTCTCAGGTTTATCGATGATATCTGTGATTAATGCTGCGACACTCTTACGTGATACGATCGTACCTTTGAATGGTTCATTGCGTGAGGTAAGCTCATAATCAATAATATCTTCATCAGTCAGCCAGGCAGGGCGAAGAATTGTATATTCCAGTCCAGAAGCCTCAATTGCATCCGCAGCCCTGCGGAATGGTTTTAGGGGTTCACCAATAACTGCATTATTCCATTCGCCAAATTTTCCTGGAACTTCATCATAAATACCGAGGGAAAGAACAAAGATCAGACGTTTAACATCACAGGCTTTCATCGCAGCGATCACTGAATTTGCCTGAATATCTAAATCTTCCCCCGTAAGGTTGGCATACACAACATCCTGTCCCTGCATGGCCTGCTTCAGTGCTGCATGATTCAGTACATCCCCCATAATAATCTTGCTATTAGTTGGATAGGGTTTGTGGATTTTTGCTGGCTGACGGGCAAATAAAGTTTGTTTAATGGTTTGTTTATCTGCCAGTTGATTAATCACATGGCGGGCTATCTGACCGCCAGCACCAAGAATCAGTATATTTTTCATGAAACTTTTCCCAGATTATTGGCAGCAATATGCCAGGCCATATCACTATTACGGATTTGAATATGTTTCATTACAGAGTTTCCTCAAAGAACGGAGCTAATACTGAAATTGCTTCAGCCACATAGACTTTGCCGTCATAAAGATCCATATGGTTTGCGCCTTCAACAATGTGATAGCGTTTATCCTGGCTTGATGCTCGATCGTACAGGTCGTCACTCATCCATTTGCTCCCAGCCTGGCTGCCCGCCACAATCTGTATCGGCTGAGTCAGGTACACTTCCGCCATATGGTAAGCATCATAGGTAATAATCTGGTTAAGGCTGCGCAAAGTAGCGTAACCCGGTGCTGTTGGATACTGCGCGCGAGGGGTGTGGTAATACTCCCAGGCCTGACGCAGTTCTTCGTTCGGCGCATCGGACTCCTTCATTGGTGCCAGTGGCATAGTGGCGTATTCTCCGCTGCTAATATCGCTGGTTCGGGCGTCTGAACCCGCGTCAACGTATGGTAGGGCATCAATAGATTTCACATTGTTTTCCCAACCATTACGGAACATCGAACCAATATTGACCGCACTAACAGTACCGATGGCCTTGATGCGGCGATCCTGAATTGCAGCATTGGCTGTATATCCTGCTCCGGCACAAATTCCCATCGCACCAATTCGGGTATTGTCGACATAAGAAAGCGTTGTCAGGTAATCAATCACGGCACTGACGTCTTCAGTACGAATGTATGGGTTTTCTAACTGACGCGGCTCGCCGCCGCTTTCACCTTGATAAGATGCGTCATAAGCAATAGTGACAAATCCCTTTTCCGCCAGTTTTTCGGCATAGGTTCCGGCCGTTTGCTCTTTAACGCCCCCACCTGGGTGAGATACCACAATTGCCGGATACTGACGGGTTTCATCAAATTTTGGAGGGAAATAGATCACTGCAGACAAAGAGATGGTTGGATTATTGCTGTTAGTGAAGCTGACTTTATTATTCATCATTCCGTTCCTCATGGAGTTGTCGGTTCGTTTTAACGGTTGGTGATATCACTATAGATATTGATCATTAAGTTGATTAGACCCAAAATCATGATTAGACCTATCATTTAAATGATTAATAGATTGTATGGAGATACTGAATGAAGCGTGAAGAAATCGCTGATCTGATGGCGTTTGTCGTTGTTGCAGAGGAGCGTAGCTTCACTCGCGCAGCAGCCCGCCTGAGCATGGCGCAGTCAGCTTTAAGCCAGATAGTGCGCCGTATAGAAGAACGATTGGGATTGCGGCTTCTGACGCGAACCACGCGCAGCGTTGTACCCACTGAAGCGGGCGAGCATCTTTTGTCTGTTCTTGGCCCTATGTTGCATGACATAGATTCTGCCCTGACATCCCTGAGCGATCTGCAGAACCGCCCATCCGGGACAATACGTATTACTACTGTAGAACATGCAGCAAAAACGATATTGTTACCAGCTATGCGCACATTCCTGAAATCGCATCCTGAAATTGATATTCAGCTTACCATTGATTATGGTTTGACCGATGTCGTTTCTGAACGTTTTGATGCAGGCGTCCGTCTGGGTGGGGAGATGGATAAAGATATGATCGCCATTCGAATCGGGCCAGACATACCAATGGCTATTGTTGGCTCACCGGATTATTTTTCTCGTCGAAGTGCTCCAACGTCAGTGTCACAATTAATAGATCATCAGGCAATTAATTTGTATCTTCCCACATCGGGTACAGCAAATCGCTGGAGATTAATACGCGGTGGACGTGAAGTTCGTGTTCGCATGGAAGGTCAGCTTTTACTGAATACGATAGACCTGATCATTGATGCTGCAATTGATGGGCATGGATTGGCGTATCTACCTTATGATCAGGTTGAGCGGGCTATTAAAGAAAAAAAACTGATACGTGTTTTGGATAAATTCACACCAGATTTACCCGGTTATCACCTGTACTATCCACACCGTCGACATGCTGGCTCGGCATTCTCATTATTTATAGATAGGCTGAAGTATAAAGGTGCTGTTTAGCACTACTTGCTGATACATTAATTTAATTCTTCTCTTAACGTATTCTCAGTTCCTTTCAACGTTTTGGTTATTTTTTATTCTTCGCACAATGGCGACAGATGCTGATTATGATACCGAAAACGGGTTTGAACGTGCGAAGCCCGAACGTAGTGTTCGGAGTTCTATGTGCTTTACCGCATTTTGGAGACTATTATTTACACTAAATCTGATTTGATATATTGATACTTAAAACATTTGATGCTTCCTTTGTCACTTTTTTGATGGAAGTTGTTTGCATTTCTTTAAGGCGAAACAAATAATTACGCATCAATTTTAATGTCGGTTAGAGGGAAACTTATGAAGCACTCTGTTTCAGTCACGTGTTGTGCGCTGTTGGTCAGCAGCATTTCTCTTTCGTATGCTGCTGAAGTTCCGAGCGGCACAGTACTGGCAGAGAAGCAGGAGCTGGTGCGCCACATTAAAGATGAGCCAGCGTCGCTGGATCCCGCTAAAGCCGTGGGCCTGCCGGAGATTCAGGTCATTCGCGATCTGTTTGAAGGACTGGTGAATCAGAACGAGAAAGGGGAGATTGTCCCCGGCGTTGCGACTCAGTGGAAAAGTAATGACAACCGTATCTGGACTTTTACCCTGCGCGATAACGCAAAATGGGCGGATGGCACACCGGTAACGGCGCAAGATTTTGTCTACAGCTGGCAACGTCTGGTGGACCCGAAAACGCTATCGCCATTTGCATGGTTTGCCGCGCTGGCGGGAATCAACAACGCACAGGCGATTATTGATGGTAAAGCCGCGCCTGACCAGCTTGGCGTCACCGCAGTTGATGCCCATACTTTGAAAATCCAGCTTGATAAACCATTGCCGTGGTTTGTGAATTTAACCGCTAACTTTGCCTTCTTCCCGGTGCAAAAAGCCAACGTAGAAAGCAGTAAAGAGTGGACGAAACCCGGAAATCTGATCGGCAATGGCGCTTATGTTCTTAAAGAGCGCGTAGTCAATGAAAAACTGGTCGTGGTGCCGAATACCCATTATTGGGATAACGCCAAAACGGTACTGCAAAAAGTGACCTTCCTGCCAATTAATCAGGAATCCGCAGCCACTAAGCGTTTTCTCGCGGGGGATATTGATATCACCGAATCCTTCCCGAAAAATATGTATCAGAAGCTGTTGAAGGATATTCCGGGGCAGGTTTATACGCCGCCGCAGCTCGGGACCTATTATTATGCGTTTAACACGCAAAAAGGGCCGACGGCAGATCAGCGCGTTCGCCTGGCATTAAGTATGACGATAGATCGCCGCCTGATGACCGAAAAAGTGTTGGGGACGGGCGAAAAGCCAGCGTGGCATTTTACACCAGATGTTACCGCGGGATTTACGCCGGAACCTTCGCCGTTTGAACAAATGAGTCAGGAAGAACTGAATGCGCAGGCAAAAACTTTGTTGAGCGCCGCTGGTTATGGTCCGCAAAAACCGCTGAAGCTGACGCTTTTGTATAACACTTCAGAAAACCATCAAAAAATTGCGATTGCTGTAGCATCGATGTGGAAAAAGAACCTGGGCGTAGATGTTAAATTGCAAAACCAGGAATGGAAAACCTATATCGATAGCCGTAATACCGGCAATTTTGATGTTATCCGCGCCTCGTGGGTAGGGGATTATAATGAACCCTCCACTTTCCTGACATTATTAACGTCAACGCATTCCGGGAATATTTCACGCTTTAACAATCCGGCATATGACAAAGTTCTGGCCCAGGCATCGACGGAAAATACCGTTAAAGCGCGTAATGCCGATTACAACGCGGCAGAAAAAATCCTCATGGAGCAAGCACCGATTGCACCAATTTATCAATATACCAATGGACGATTAATCAAGCCGTGGCTGAAAGGTTATCCCATTAATAACCCTGAAGATGTGGCGTACAGTCGGACTATGTATATTGTGAGGCATTGATGTGATGGGAACTGGCGTTACCCTTGTGGATAACGCCAGTGATGTCTGATTTAGCGACCCTGGTCCGGCGGTGTAATGTTATCCATATACAGCGTCTGGCTGGGGAAGGCAAAGTCCGCGCCGTGTGACTGTACAATATCGATAATCTTCAAATAAACGTCTTGCTGTGCAGCAAGCCACTCAGCCCATACTGTGGTTTTGGTAAAGCAATAAACCATAATATTTAATGACGAATCAGCAAACTGGTTGAAATAAACCAGTAAGGTTTGTCGCTGGTCGATGGCCGGGTGATTTTTCAGCATCTCACGTACGGCTTCGACAATAACGCCCACTTTTGCCGCATCCTCATAACGTAAACCAATGGTCGTGGTAATGCGCCGGTTGGTCATTCGTCCAGGATTTTCTACGCTGATCGACGAAAACAGCGAGTTCGGTACGTACAATGGACGATTATCAAAGGTCTTAATTTTGGTAATTCGCCAGCCAATTTCCGCTACTGTACCTTCGATATTTCTGTCCGGTGAACGTATCCAGTCGCCAATACTGAAAGGACGGTCGAAATAGAGCATAATCCCGGAAAAGAAGTTACTCAGAATATCTTTACCGGCCATACCGACAGCCAGACCACCAATACCACCAAAGGTCAACAAGCCAGAAAGGCTCATGCCGAAATGTTCGCCATAAAGCAGAACAAGCACCACAATAATGGTGATTTTGATAATGCGCGACATGATCCGCGCACTGGTGATATCGCGACCTTTTTTAATCTGCTGTTTTTCAAACTGATTAATCAGCAGAAATAGCTTAATCGTCAGAATAACCGCAATCAGGGACGTACAGATAAAATCGATAACGCCTGGGGTGATAAATTTGAGTTTATAGTTTTCTATAACATAGTTAATGATGCTACCAACAGCACTAATAATTATGGTGTAGATTAAAAATTGCACCGCATGGAATAAAAATCCTTTTCTTTTACGATCTCCACGGCGAAACCAAAAGCTCATCAGAATCAATGCTGCGCAGCTACCGAAAATAATGACCAGATTAAGCGCATTATTTGTAAACAGTTCAGCGATCATTGTTTTATCAGGCTCCTCCAGATAATTGTCGTCATGCCGGAAACCCCTGGCGGGACTATTTTACCGCGACAATTCATTCAGATCATCAATAGTCAGGGAAGGAAGTAGCAACATTAGCTAACTAATCAATGCGTTGATTGTAAATCCAGCTAAGAGGTGAGATTTTCAGAGCAGACAACGGTGAAATGTCATGGTATTGTTACGTTTAGGTAACAAGAAATTTGTCTGCACAAGGATTACATCATGATTATGGCGAAACTGAAGTCAGCGAAAGGGAAGAAATTTCTCTTTGGTTTGTTGGCGGTTTTCATTATTGCGGCGTCGGTTGTGACTCGCGCGACCATCGGCGGCGTTATAGAACAGTACAATATTCCGCTGTCTGAGTGGACGACATCAATGTATGTGATTCAGTCATCGATGATTTTTGTTTATAGCCTGGTCTTTACAGTGTTGCTGGCAATCCCGTTGGGAATTTATTTCCTTGGCGGCGAAGAGCAGTAAGTAAAAAATAGGCCCGATAACTCGGGCCTTGTCAGTTATTGAAGAGTCGTTAATCGTCTTCTTCGTCATCCAGTTCAACGGGTGTCTGATACTGGTCAGGTTTAATGACCAGCAGGTCGCAGCGAAGATGATCAATCACCTGTTCCGCCGTGTTGCCAAGGAATGCTGCTGAAATACCGGTGCGTCCGACCGTGCCCAGAACCACAATCCCCGCCTGTAAGTGCTCCGCCAAATCAGGAATCACCTCTTCGGGCAGACCTTTTTCTACGTGCGTCATGTTTTCATTAATGCCGAATTTCTGCCGCAGAGCTTTCATTGCCAGCAAATGTTGGCCACGAATGGCATCGTTATAAACGCTCGGGTCAAATTCCGGCAGTTCAATCGCGATATTAATTGGCGTTACCGGATAAGCGCCAACCAGATGAACTTCGGTATGGTTGACTTGTTCTGCCAGTTCGATCGTCTCTTTGACCAGTTTTTCATTGAGCGCATTATGGTACGGCTCTTCACTGGCGAGATTCACCGCCACCAGCGCCTTACCCCCTTCCGGCCACGGCTGGTCTTTCACCATCCACACGGGGCTTGGGCATTTGCGTAACAGATGCCAGTCCGTTGGCGTAAAAATCACCGCTTCCAGACGGTCATGTTGGTGCGCCATTTTTAGCACCAAATCGTGCCCGCCGCTGATCACTTCCTGAATGATGGCTTCGAAAGGACGGTTATGCCAGACCACTTTAATTTCAATGGGAACGCCAGCATTGAGATAATATTTTGCCTGCTCGTGGATCCAGGCTGTACGCTGGCTGATGACGCCCTGACGCATAGCGGTACGTTCGTCCGGAGAGAGCAGGGTGGTCATTTCGTATGAGAAGTCATAGATCGGCAAAAAGGCTTTAATTTTGCCACCAATCCGTTGATGTAAATAAACAGCTCGCCGCAATGCTGGTTGGTCGTCCTGGTTAGGATCGATAACAACGAGCATGTTCTGATACATAGCCATACAGGGTCTCCTTACAACAACTGTCAACGCAGTTTGTAATTAAAAGATTAACCCATATCTGGTGAATGAAACAGTGATGAACCTTCTGTCAGATCAATAAATCAGAAAAATTTAATGATATGACAGAAGGATAGTGAGTTATGCGGAAGAATCAGGCAACGTTACGCGTATGACCAGCAAGCTGGGCCAGCGCATCGTTATTTTCGATAGTGATGTATTTACCTTTGACTGCCAGCATACCGCTTTTCTGGAAGCGACCCAGCAGACGGCTGATGGTTTCAACCGTCAGGCCCAGATAGTTACCGATATCACCACGAGTCATCGTCAGGCGGAATTCACGAGGGGAGAAGCCGCGTTGGGCAAAACGACGGGACAGGTTGTAGATGAATGCAGCCAGACGTTCCTCGGCATTTTTCTTCGACAACAGCAGGATCATGTCCTGATCGCCTTTGATTTCACCGCTCATCAGACGCATCATCTGCTGACGCAGATTCGGCATTTTACCAGACAAATCGTCCAGCGTTTCGAACGGGATTTCACATACCATCGAGGTTTCCAGCGCCTGCGCGAAGCTCGGGTGATGGCCGCTGCCGATGGCATCAAATCCCACCAGATCGCCTGCTAAATGGAAACCAGTGATTTGCTCGTCGCCTTGCTCAGTGATGGTATAACTTTTAATCGTACCGGAGCGGATGGCATAAAGCGATTTAAGTTCATCTCCAGCCTTAAACAGCGTCTGGCCTTTCTGAATAGGCTTCTTCCGCTCAATGATATTATCAAGCTGATCAAGCTCATGTTCGTTGAGTGTGAACGGGATGCAAAGCTGGCTGATGCTGCAATCCTGGCAATGGATAGCACAACCGCCAGACTGAATGCGCCGTATAATTCGCTTTTCCGGGATCATAGGTCTGCTCAAGCCGTAATTGATATTTGTCAATTTTAACATCTTTTTAGGGAGCAAGTAAGTCTAAGCAAACCTTAACAGCAGAGAATTCCGATATTAGATGTAAATATATGTCTATCTATTTGAAAAACCTTAAGTTGTTAAGGGTAACTTTACATAAAAGTGTGAACAAGCTGGCACAAATTGTTTAATGTTTACAGCAAAAGATAACCTTCGTGGCGCAATAACCACTCTTTTCGCTGAACTCCGCCTGCATATCCGGTCATGGTGCCGTTTCGGCCAATAACCCGATGACAAGGTACGACGATGCTGATGGGATTCGATCCGTTTGCCGCACCAACGGCACGCGCCGCGCCAGGGCGGCCTAATTGTTCAGCCAGTTGGCCATAATGCATTACCTGCCCGCAGGGGATAGTGCGCAGTGTTTTCCAGACTTCGCGCTGAAATGGCGTCCCCCCCGTGGCAGTGGGAAGCGTATCAATAATGCTAAGATTACCGGCAAAATATTCACGAAGCTTGTCGCTTAAACCACCTGGGTTGGTGGCAGAAATGCGCTCATAGCCTTCTTTGCGATAATGGATGTCCAGCAGCTGCACCATGCGTTCGCTGTACTCTTCCCATTCAACCGCCCGCAGGCGAAATTGCTCATCGCAAATCACCCACAGTGGACCCAGTGGCGTGGCAATTTTTTCTTCAAGTAATCTCAGCATCCGTTCTCTCTTAAGACAAACGTGGGTAAATACCCGGACCTATCGGCAAGCCAACAAGATACCACGCCAGCAACATCAGCAGCCATACCACCAAAAAGATTAATACTAACAAAAAGTAAGTACCAGGTTTCGCGTCTGGTTTGTCGCAGTATTTAAGCATAAAGCGATTTTTTGATTTTTCTGCCTGAAGAAATGAGGGCAAGCCATCAAATTCCAGTCAGCGAAATTTTACCGTAGGCTATCCGTTATTTGATTCTGTGGCGTGATAGCCGCCAGACACCACTGATCTCGTCACTCATTCCCCAATCCCGGCGAGAATGTGGTTATTTACAGAGCTAAAAAATGAATAAAAAAATAGAGCCTGTCGACATCCGCCAGACTCTACAGTACACACAGCAGTGCATCCTCGTCTTAAATCCGGCCTGGGGTCCTGGTGACCGGTGACAGTGTTATAACGGTTTTACCCATCCGTTGCCAATTTTCTTCAGTGACAGATTTCACGAAAATATAAGTTAAATCATTTGCCTTGTGATTGCATAATCATGCATCGTTAATCGACGAGTAAATTTACCGGGCGAGTAGCCCGTTCGACGCTTAAACATATTGCCGAACGATTCAGCTGAGGCATAGCCCAGACGATGGGCAATTTTGGTCAACGAATATCCATCATCAAGAAGCGTCACTGCAGAAATAACGTGCATTTGCTGAACCCAGTGGCGAAATGTTAATCCCGTCTCTTTAACAAATAAGCGCATGAGTGTACGGCTACTGACGTTAATTTTATCCGCTAGATTATCCAGTGTTGGCAGATACCCTTGGTTGTTTAGCAAATTCTCACAAAGCTGCTGTAGCCGCTCATCATTTGGCCAAGGGAGTTCAAGTGACATTTTCACCCCCATTTTTATTTCCTGAAGTATCAGTGTCTCGAGGGCTGAAAAACGTAACTGTTGTTTATCTGTGGTACTTTGCGACGGTGGAAGTTGGTTAATTGCAATTAGTAATTCTCTTAACAGGGGTGAAATACCCGTCATGAAGCAAACTTTTCCCAGCGTTTCACTTTCCGCTTCTGAAACCAGTACGGTTTTTAAAAGTACGTTGCCTGTCGCAACAAACTTATGCGGCATTTGTGGGGGCAGCCAAAGCGCGCTGCTGGCATGCACTAGCCAGACGCTTTCTCCAGCCCATACACGAACGACTCCTTCAGCCGGGTAAAGCAACTGGGCATAGAGATGTTTATGCCAGGGAACTGTGCCTCCATTCAGATGTTCCGAATCCAGTCCGATAATGTGATGCCCTGGTGATGCTTTGGGTTGCAGTGTGATTGTCATTTACAGTAGATATTTTGTCAGAAATCATCAAATAAGCCATGTTAAATTTTAAATATGACGAATGCAAGTTTCCGGATATATACGGTGTAAAGAGTGATGATAATTTCTAAAAAACAGCTTATTGGGGTGGTAGCGATCGGTATTATTTTGGCTGGCGTTGTCTTTTTTATCTGGTGGGTAAGCAAAGGAAGATTTATACAGACGACGGATGATGCTTACATTGGTGGTAATATCACCACGGTGGCAAGTAAAGTTTCTGGTTATATTTCTGCTATAGAGGTGCGCGATAATCAGAGCGTAAAAAAAGGCGATATTATCCTGCGTCTCGATGATCGGGATTATCGTGCAAATGTCGCCAGGCTTGAGGCAAAAATAAAAAGTAGCAAAGCCAATCTCGAAAGCATTCAAGCCACTATTGCGATGCAGCAGTCGATAATTCAAAGTGCCAGTGAAACATGGCAGGCAGTAAAACATGAGGAGCAAAAGCGCCTGCGAGATACTGAACGTTATGAAAAACTCGCACAATCAGCGGCAATATCGCAACAAATTATTGATAACGCCAGGTTTGACTACCAGCAGGTCGCAGCAAAGGAGCGCAAAGCCGCGAACGATTTCCTGGTGGAGAAGCAACGGCTGGCAGTTTTATCTGCTCAGGAAGAAAACGTACGTGCAAGTATCGAAGAAGTTCAGGCCGCTTTGACTCAGGCACTACTGGATCTGGAATATACCCTTGTTCGTGCGCCGATTGATGGCATTGTCGCAAACCGCAGCGCCCATACAGGCAGTTGGGTGGAAGGCGGCACATCGTTAGTTTCACTAGTACCAGTCAGTGAGTTGTGGGTTGATGCAAATTATAAAGAAAACCAAATAGCGGGAATGAAGCCAGGAATGAAGGCTGAGATCCGTGCTGATATTCTCAAAGGGGAAGTGTTTCACGGTCACATTGAAAGCCTTTCCCCAGCGACAGGAGCCAGTTTCAGCTTGATTCCGATAGAAAATGCCACTGGCAATTTCACCAAAATTGTTCAGCGTGTCCCGGTACGGATTGTATTTGACGACGCAAAGGAATTAAAGCAACTTCTTCGCCCCGGACTGTCCGTCACCGTCAGTGTTGATGAGAGATGATGTCTATGCGTAAACATATTGCTTTCGCCAGTATGTGTATTGGATTATTTATTGCTCAGCTTGATATTCAAATTGTATCGTCATCCCTAAATGAAATAGGTGGTGGTCTGTCCGCAGGTAAAGACGAAATGGCCTGGCTTCAGACCAGCTATTTAATTGCTGAGATTATTGTTATTCCGCTCTCTGGGTGGCTGTCACGGGTATTTTCCACTCGTTGGCTTTTTACTCTATCCGCGGGAATATTTACTTTAATGAGTATCGCTTGTGGACTTGCATGGAATATTCAGATCATGATTTTTTTTCGTGCTTTACAGGGAGTTGCTGGCGCATCCATGATCCCTTTAGTTTTCACGACGGCGTTTATTTATTACCAGGGTAAAGAGTTGGGGTTGGCTGCTGCGGTAGTCAGTGCGCTGGCCTCACTGTCACCGACGCTAGGGCCAACTCTGGGGGGCTGGATCACTGATAACCTCGACTGGCGATGGCTATTTTATATCAATATATTACCGGGCATATATTTAGTTTTGAGTATTCCTTTTCTGGTTAATTTTGATAAACCTGATCTCTCTTTACTGAAAGTTGCTGATTATCCGAGTATTATCCTGTTGGCCATGACACTGGGATGTCTGGAATATACCCTTGAAGAAGGAGCGCGCTGGGGATGGCTGGATGATAATACTATTTTGCTGACATCAGTTCTGGCATTGGTGAGTTTTATTTTATTTGCTGCGCGTACACTTAAAATATCCAATCCGATAATGGATCTTCATGCTTTTAAGGATAAAAATTTCACACTGGGATGTTTTTTTTCTTTTTCTGGAGGGGTTGGAATATTCTCTACTGTATATTTAATACCTGTGTTTTGGGGGCAGGTTCGCGGATTAAATGCCGAAGAGATAGGTTTTGCCGTTTGCACAACAGGTATTTTCCAGTTATTTTCTGTTCCCTTTTACTTCTGGTTAAGTAAAAAAAAATCTGCAATGGCTGTTGATGGCGGGGCTGGGCGGATTTGTGTTTTCAATGTATCTTTTTACCCCTATAACCCACGAATGGGGATGGCAGGAGTTACTGTTTCCACAGGCAATTAGAGGGATTTCGCAGCAGTTTGCGATGGCCCCCATCGTAACATTAACGCTGGGGGGAATTCCAAAAGAACGGCTGAAGTTAGCCTCTGGTGTATTTAATTTAACACGTAATCTTGGGGGCGCAATTGGTATTGCCCTGTGTGGCTCTATTCTCAATAATCGAACTAATTTTCATTTTTCGAGAATGGATGAAAAAATGGTTTCTGTTCCCCATACGGTGAATGACTTCATTTCCAGAAGTGCTTTGTTTTTTAATCGCAGTGGAAGTGACCAGACATCGGAAATACTGGCTTCAACCAAATTATTGAGTCAATTGATGCTGAGGGAGGCGCAAACTATGGCATTTTCGGATACCTTTCTGCTAATCAGTGGTCTGTTATTTATCGCATTTTTGTTGGTTCCTGCTATGAATAAATCATCCTGATCGGAGCCTGTGCTGAATTAAACTCGGGCTAAACTGTTCGATACTGCTAACAGGCTAGTATAAAATGCCCCGCCTGCGCAGATACTCACAGGTATGAAGTAGAGTATTGTTTCAATCTGTGAAGGGAACGATGCAGTAAGTATGAACAATTAACCCGTCTGAATCACGACGTGTGAAGGTGCATAGGAGGTTACATGAACCTTGACGACAAATCGCTGTTTCTTGACGCCATGGAAGATGTCCAGCCGCTGAAACGTGCTACAGATGTCCACTGGCATCCAGCGCGTAACCAACGTGCGCCGCAGCGTATCGACACGCTGCAACTTGATAATTTCCTCACCACCGGATTTCTCGACATCATCCCGCTAAGTCAGCCGCTGGAGTTTCGGCGGGAAGGGTTGCAACATGGGGTGCTGGATAAGCTGCGCAGTGGTAAATATCCGCAACAGGCGAGCCTGAATCTTTTGCGCCAGCCGGTGGAAGAGTGCCGCAAAATGATGTTCAGTTTCATTCAACAAGCCCTGGCGGATGGTTTGCGTAACGTGCTGATTATTCATGGCAAAGGACGGGATGATAAATCGCATGCCAATATTGTCCGCAGCTATGTGGCGCGCTGGCTGACCGAATTTGATGATGTTCAGGCATATTGCACTGCGCTACCGCATCATGGCGGCAGCGGGGTGTGTTACGTCGCACTACGTAAAACAGCGCAGGCGAAGCAAGAAAACTGGGAGCGCCATGCTAAGCGCAGTCGTTGATCACGAGACGCATCCGTGGCTTATGCCGCCAGCACGCGGTTGCGTCCATCATTTTTCGCTCGATACAAAGCATCATCAACGCGTTTAAACAGTTCATCGATGCTTTCATTTCCTTCGTGATGCGCCACACCAATGCTGACAGTAAAGCGTGGTAAGCCCGAAATACTCACTTTTGCCACGCTTACGCGGATAGTTTCAGCCAGCGAAAGCGCGGTATCCAGTGGGGTTCTTGGTAGCAATAAGACAAACTCTTCGCCTCCCCAACGAAACACCAAATCGCCTTTGCGAGCGCAACTTTCGAGAGTGCGGGCAAGGGCGCATAACACCTCATCACCTTTAGAATGCCCATAGAGATCGTTAATGTGTTTAAAACGATCGGTGTCGATGAGCAACAAGCTGTAATCCTGAGCGATGGCGAGGTGCTGCATTTGGCCTGGCTCGGTAATGTGATAAAACTGTCGCCGATTCAGTAATCCTGTCATCGCATCATGGTGGGCAGCATGTTCCAGCTGCTCCTCCAGCCGTTTTTGCTCAGTAATATCATGCACAATACATAACATGAGCTTGTCGCCATAAATTTCAATCGGCCCGGCATAGGTCTGCACATGACGAGTCGAACCATCCGCCAGTTTATGAATAAAATTCAAAGGCTTATGACCACCGGGTAAATGCGAGATTTCATGCATGATAGGCATGACGCGACGCCCGAGCATATTAATTTCCCAGGTATGTTTCTGGCACATCGTTTCATGGTTATAACCATAGAAATTGAGCGCGGCGAGGTTAGCATCGACGATTTGGCCATCTCGTGAGGGGTCAATCAACAACATTGGTGCAGAGTTAGTCAGAAAAAAGCGCGCATAAAAACCTTGTTTTTTGCGCTGATAATTTGCCGAGCGACTGGCTTTTAAACCCAGCGTTGCCGGTGCTTCGATACCTTCGAAAATAATCACCGGTTCTGTTTCTGTCAGCTCTCGCAAAACAAGCCGACAGCTTAATGCTGTTTCCTCTTCTTTACGCTGAACGGTGAGGATTTCGATAATATCGTGTTGATTTTGCAGATCGGAGAGGTATTTCGGCAGTTCTTTTTGTGAGGAGACGGAATAGGGACCGGTTCGTAGCTGACTAAACGTGAGGTCTTGCATCAACAGTCGCGCCGCGCTGTTGGCATAAATTAACTGTTCCTCAAAGGGCGAAACGATCCAGACAGGACTGGTGAGTAAGTCCAGGGTATTGAAGTTGCGTGTAATCATTGAGATCCCATTATTTTTATCAATTTTTGTTGCTATCCGATCGCAAAAAAGCCACGTCATATGATCAGATAATTCTGATAATGATAGACGCTATTTAACACTTCACACGGTTTGTATACGGAAAAGCATTTTGCTTTTTGTATTCAATTTAGACAGAATTTTATTAATCATTTCAGGGTAATGGGGTGATGAGATGTTGCGTAACAGGGCCAGAAGGCTAGACTACAAAATAATGCGTTGATGATGGAGGCACTGTGGAAGCGATTAAGGGATCGGACGTTAATGTCCCGGATGCAGTATTTGCCTGGATGCTGGATGGTAGAGGCGGCGTTAAACCGCTGGAAAATACAGATGTGATTGATGAAGCGCATCCCTGCTGGCTCCACCTTAATTATGTACACCATGATAGCGCCCAATGGCTGGCGACAACACCGCTGCTTCCCAATAACGTACGTGATGCGCTGGCGGGCGAGAGCACACGGCCCCGAGTCAGCCGTCTCGGGGAAGGCACGCTGATTACATTGCGCTGTATAAACGGCAGCACCGATGAACGCCCCGATCAGCTGGTCGCCATGCGTGTATACATGGATGGGCGATTAATTGTTTCGACCCGACAACGCAAAGTGCTGGCGCTGGACGATGTGGTGAGCGATCTGGAAGAGGGCACTGGTCCGACCGATTGCGGGGGGTGGCTGGTTGATGTGTGCGATGCGTTGACCGATCATTCCAGCGAATTTATCGAGCAGCTGCACGATAAAATTATCGACCTCGAAGATAATCTTCTCGATCAGCAAATTCCACCGCGTGGATTCCTGGCTCTGCTGCGCAAACAATTGATTGTGATGCGTCGCTATATGGCACCGCAACGTGATGTTTATGCTCGTCTTGCCAGTGAACGTTTGCCGTGGATGAGCGATGACCAACGCCGTCGGATGCAGGATATTGCCGATCGCCTTGGGCGCGGTCTTGACGAAATCGACGCCTGTATAGCACGGACTGGCGTGATGGCGGATGAAATCGCTCAGGTGATGCAGGAAAATTTAGCTCGTCGTACCTATACAATGTCGTTGATGGCAATGGTCTTTTTACCCAGTACGTTTCTGACAGGGTTATTTGGCGTCAACCTTGGTGGGATCCCTGGCGGTGGATGGCAATTCGGATTTTCAATTTTTTGTATTCTGTTAGTTGTTCTTATTGGTGGTGTTGCTTTATGGTTGCATCGTAGTAAATGGTTGTAACAAAAGCAATTTTTCCGGCTATCTGTATACAAAAACGCCGTAAAGTTTGAGCGAAGTCAATAAACTCTCTACCCATTCAGGGCAATATCTCTCTTGCAGGTGAATGCAACGTCAAGCGATGGGCGTTGCGCTCCATATTGTCTTACTTCCTTTTTTGAATTACTGCATAGCACAATTGATTCGTACGACGCCGACTTTGATGAGTCGGCTTTTTTTTGCCTGTTATTTATCAGCGTCCACCCTTTAAGAGTCCACCCAATGACCGGAGGGAAATATGACGACACTTATTTATTTGCAAATTCCTGTCCCTGAACCGATTCCTGGCGATCCTGTTCCAGTGCCCGATCCGATCCCTCGCCCGCAACCCATGCCTGACCCACCACCCGATGAAGAACCGATTAAATTGTCGCATCGTGAGCGTAGATCTGCGAGGATACGCGCCTGCTGACTTTGCGTCGATGACCACGAGAATAGATTGTGACCGCTTTTTCTACCCTGAATGTTTTGTCTTCCGCCCAACTCACAAACCTTAATGAGTTGGGTTATTTAACCATGACGCCGGTGCAGGCCGCCGCGCTTCCGGCGATCCTTGCCGGAAAAGATGTTCGCGTGCAGGCGAAAACCGGCAGCGGCAAAACGGCGGCTTTTGGCCTCGGCTTGTTACAGCAAATTGATGTGTCGCTATTTCAAACCCAGGCTTTAGTGCTGTGTCCTACGCGTGAACTGGCGGATCAGGTGGCAGGTGAATTGCGTCGGCTGGCGCGTTTTCTGCCAAATACCAAAATTTTGACGTTGTGCGGTGGTCAACCGTTCGGTATGCAGCGTGATTCGTTGCAACATGCGCCGCATATTATCGTGGCAACGCCGGGCCGTTTGCTGGATCACCTGCAAAAAGGCACTGTATCACTGGATGCGTTGAATACGCTGGTGATGGATGAGGCCGACCGCATGCTGGATATGGGATTTAGCGACGCCATTGATGATGTCATCTGTTTTGCGCCAGCATCTCGGCAGACACTTCTGTTTTCGGCAACCTGGCCGGAAGCCATTGCCGCAATCAGCGGAAGAGTGCAACGCGATCCTTTAGCGATTGAAATTGACTCAACAGATGCTCTGCCACCTATTGAACAACAATTTTATGAGACATCCAGCAAAGGCAAAATTCCTCTGTTGCAACGGTTATTAAGCTTGCATCAGCCATCCTCTTGCGTGGTGTTTTGCAATACCAAAAAAGATTGCCAGTCTGTCTGCGACGCGCTGAATGAAGTAGGGCAAAGTGCATTGTCGTTACACGGCGATCTGGAGCAACGCGATCGCGATCAGACCCTGGTACGTTTTGCTAACGGTAGCGCCCGTGTACTGGTCGCGACTGATGTTGCTGCGCGTGGTCTGGATATAAAATCGCTTGAGCTGGTGGTGAACTTTGAGCTGGCGTGGGACCCTGAAGTTCATGTACATCGCATCGGTCGTACAGCTCGTGCAGGAAATAGCGGTCTGGCGATCAGTTTCTGTGCCCCGGAAGAAGCACAGCGGGCCAATATCATTTCTGACATGTTGCAGATAAAACTTAACTGGCAAACGCTGCCAGCGAATAGTTCCATTGTGCCGCTGGAAGCAGAAATGGCAACGTTGTGTATCGATGGCGGGAAAAAAGCCAAAATGCGCCCGGGTGATGTATTAGGTGCGCTGACAGGAGACATCGGGCTTGATGGCGCAGATATTGGCAAAATCGCCGTGCATCCGGCGCATGTTTATGTCGCGGTGCGTCAGGCTGTTGCTCATAAAGCATGGAAACAGTTACAGGGCGGGAAGATTAAAGGAAAAACGTGCCGGGTGCGGTTATTAAAATAATGAAATGTTGAATTGCAGGGTGCAAGAGTAAACATCTTCTTAGGCATTGCCGGATGCGACGCTGGCCGCGTCTTATCCGGCCTCCATAAGAGTAGCCCGATACGCTTGCGTATCGGGCGCTATCCTGGTTATTTCACTTCAACCACATTCAGCCGTAACTCATCCAACTGATTTTCATCTTCTTCTGGCTGCCAGCCCGCTGGTTGTAGTGGGATCTCTTCGCGATCAAACGCCAGATCACCCCCGTTAACCACTTCAGAACCGTGGGTAATGCCTTTGAAATCGAACAGGTTGGTATCGCACAGATGCGACGGCACCACATTCTGCATCGCGCTGAACATCGTCTCGATACGCCCCGGATAACGTTTATCCCAGTCACGCAACATGTCAGCAATTACCTGACGTTGCAGGTTAGGCTGAGAACCGCACAGGTTGCACGGAATAATCGGGAACGCTTTTGCATCGGCAAAGCGCTGAATATCTTTCTCGCGGCAGTAGGCCAGCGGACGAATCACGATATGTTTGCCATCATCGCTCATCAGTTTCGGAGGCATACCTTTCATCTTGCCACCGTAGAACATATTTAAGAACAGCGTTTGCAGGATATCGTCACGATGGTGACCCAGCGCGATCTTCGTCGCCCCCAGTTCCGTTGCGGTGCGATAAAGGATACCGCGACGAAGACGAGAACACAGTGAGCAAGTGGTTTTGCCCTCCGGAATCTTCTCTTTCACGATACCGTAAGTGTTCTCTTCAACAATCTTGTACTCAACGCCCAGCGTTTCAAGATACTCGGGCAGAACGTGTTCCGGGAAGCCCGGTTGCTTTTGATCGAGGTTAACAGCCACCAACGAAAAATTGATTGGCGCGCTTTGCTGCAAATTGCGCAGAATTTCCAGCATGGTATAGCTGTCTTTACCCCCGGAGAGGCAAACCATGATGCGATCGCCTTCTTCAATCATATTGAAGTCAGCAATGGCTTCGCCCACGTTACGACGCAGACGTTTTTGTAATTTGTTCAGGTTGTATTGTTCTTTCTTTGTAATTTGTTGATTTTCTTGCATTATTTCAGTTCTCTGGTACTAAATGGGGCATATTGAGGGCAAACTTTGCAACTACGATAACCGCGCATTCAACATGGCTACCTGTTCGTCGTTCATGTCATCAATCCACATACCGTAAATTTCATACACCATCTGCGCAGTTTCATGCCCCATCTGGCTGGCTATAAATGCCGGGTTCGCTCCTGCCGTCAACAGCCAGCAGGCAAAAGTATGTCGCGTATGGTACGGATTACGGCGGCGAATACCAGCACGTTTTACTGCTGCATTCCATCTCGCTCCCAAATAGTCGTAGTGAAATCTGATGGGAAAGCCTTGCTTAGCATGCTGGTGTTGCGCTACCCGTACAGGATGCGGTAACACAGGAAGAAATTAGAACAGAAACTGTGGCGGACATTGTGCATTCGTTGCCAGGCGGAGAAATAGAACGCTACAACAGGTGCAGAATATAATTTTTCGCAAGTGCCAGAATAGCGATATTATGCAGTGTTTTTTAGTTTTCTATCAGGGGATATTTTGTGAAACTTTTCGGTGAATAAAATAATTCTCTGTAATAAATGATGAGTATGGTCGGTAGTTATATTTGCGCATGGAAATATTACATTAGATATGAATGTATTTCAAATGAAAGAACCATGACACCCGAATGGAGTTAGGGATTCATTACGTATCTAATCTAAAGAATAAGAAAAATACTTAATTCATTGTGGGTGGTGATGATATCTTGATATGTAAAAATGGTTCTCTTAATAAGATGTAACTAGCTTATTACTTATCCATAGCACAAGAAATGGTCCTGTATCTGCGTTGCCATGAAATAAGATAGGCCTAAATGTAATAAAGAGTTGCATGACAAAATTACTAAAGTTCACAATAAAAAAGAATTAAGTTTTTTGTTCAAGTATTTTTTTAGTGTATTGTTTTGAAATGTTCTACGCTACTCTAACCTTCAGTCTGAAGAGGGCTTGAATCGTGATGTCAGTTCGATTGACATAATGTTATTAATAATGTTTACGTTTGAATGTGAAATATGCTTAACTATGCCTTGATTGTTAATCACAGGGACTGACTATGAGAAAAATACTGATGTATTTATGTATTAGCATATGGATTGTTATATCATGCGTGCCTATCATATTAACTAGCGAGTATTTAACAGAGGTGAGTATAATGGCATTGATGTTTGGTCATGCCAATGCACTATGTATTGGGGTTTTTATTTCTATTATTTATATAGAATGCTGGAGGTAAATAGTGTGAACAGCATTAGTTTGATGATTTTATACTGAACTAAAGGGGGAAAGAGGTAACGAAAAAAGACCTCCACCAGGTACGAATCTGAGGCGGGCAGATGGAGGTCGATATCTACACGATTAAATTGATAAGTAAAAGCCCCATCAGGGATTGATTTGTTCGAGTCTAATTTAAAGTAATTTCAACGATTTGGCAGAATTTCTTAGAGTTAATGATTTTCAAGTTTTCGATTACCAGGAAAAAGGCTGGGTGCTGATAAAATAGTCATCTGCATTCCTTAAATTGTGTAAGGGTGAAAGGATAAAGTTCAATTTAAAGGCGGTGCAATATTAGCACCATCTTATATATGTAATGATTGATTTGCCTCTTTATTCTACTGTTGAGATTATTGTTTCCGAAAATTGATTATTATAAGCGCGAAAAGAAATGCTACAGCAAATAAGAGGACGATTGTCGGCGCTGGGGCTCTGTCGAGAAAATATAATAACCATACACCTGATATCGTTATTGATATCGTGACGGCGATAAGTAATGCCTTATGAAAGCGATGCGTGATGAGGACAGCAATAGACCCTGGAGCTATTAATAGTATATAGACAGAATAATTCCGACTGCTTTTAATGTGGCAAAAATGGTAGGCGATACCATGCAGAGTAAACCGTAATGTAATAATGATATCTGTAATCCGCTGACTTGTGCCTGTTGATAGTCAAGACAAAAATTCCTGAAAAAACGATACCTATAATGGTATCTTTCTTTATGATGCTATTATCTTTCAGATAGCCAGTTGCAATTGCACAAGACAGTCCTACAATAAATGCACCAATTCCCAGCGGCATACCTATAATCCAGGCTAGAACTATGCCAGGAAACATTGCGTGGTTCATTGCATCTCCTATTAGCGCCCAGTCTTTTAAAACCAGAAAAACTGATAATAATGCACAGGGGAACGATATTATAATAGCGATTATCAATGCATAATTCATAAATTTAAATTGTAATGATTAGAGGGGAAAATGTCAGCACATTTGCGAAATGAATCAAAAAGCCCGCAGCAATGTGCGGGCGTTAGTGTCAGCGCACAACCAGCACGGAGCACTCTGCGTGACGCACTACAGCTGCGGCGTTAGAACCGAGCAGATAAGTGGTGATATCCGGTCGATGGGAAGCAATGATGATCATATGAGCGGGGATCTTCTTCGCCAATTCCAGAATGCGGTCTTTGGGCGAGCCTTCTTCAACATGGACATGCACTCTGTCGGTTGGCAGTTTAAATTTTTTAATGATCTCTTCCAGTTGCGATTTGGCTTCCGCTTTCAGGTCATCCATTGCCGGTAATTCTGCGGAATAGGCTAAACCCAGAGAGGCATAGTAGGGCAGCGAAGGTATTACCGTCAGGAAATGAACCTCTGCATCATCAATCTTGGCCTCTGCCTCAACGTGGCTAATCACGCGTTGAGTTAATTCTGAATCGGAAATGTCGATAGGGACAAGAATCGTTCTGTTCATAAAACCTCCTGTTTTAGTATCCGCATAAAGTGTAACGCCAGATGACACTTTTTGTGTAATGACGGAGTTCACATTTTTAATTTAGATCAAAGGAGGAAGAATAAGCAGAAAAAGCCCGCCAAAACAGCGGGCAGGGGGATTTAGAACTGATAAACCAGACCTAAAGCGACAATATCATCGGTAGAGATGCCGTTGGCAGCGTAGAAACTGTCATCTTCATCCAACAGGTTGATTTTATAGTCAACATAGGTGGACATGTTTTTATTGAAATAGTAAGTCGCGCCAACATCGGCGTATTTAACCAGATCTTTATCATCAACACCTGCTGGGTTGTCTGCACCACCGGCAGCGTGCAGGTCACGGCCTTTAGACATCAGGAAAGAGACTGCCGGACGCAGACCAAAATCAAACTGGTACTGTGCAGTGACTTCAAAGTTCTGGGTTTTGTTTGCAACAGCATAATCGCTGTCGCCAAACGGGGTCATATTACGCGTTTCTGAATACATGGTTGCCAGGTAAATATTGTTAGCATCGTATTTTAGCCCAGCAGTCCACGCGTCTGCTTTATCACCACCCGCCGCAGTATGGTTAACCTGGTCATTGGTGCGGTCAGAAGAGGTGTATGCCGCACCAGCGCTAAAGCCCATGCCTAAATCATATGTTGTGGAAAGACCCCAGCCGTCACCGTTTTCATGGCGAACATCACGTCCGTTGTTGGTGCCTTCCTGACCATTACTGGCACCTTCGTTGTTACCTTGATACTGCACCGCGAAGTTCAGACCATTTACCAGACCGAAGAAATCAGTATTACGATAAGTCGCGACGCCATTGGCACGACCAGTCATAAAGTTGTCTGCATTGGTATAAGAGTCACCGCCAAATTCAGGTAGCATATCAGTCCAGCCTTCGATGTCGTACATTACGCCATAATTACGTCCGTAATCGAAAGAACCGTAATCTGCAAATTTCAGTCCGGCAAATGCCAGACGGGTCCATGACTGGTTTGTTGAAGATTCGGTGTTGTTTGCCTGAATATTGTATTCCCATTGACCGTAGCCAGTGAGTTGATCGTTAATTTGGGTTTCGCCTTTAAAACCCAAACGAGCATAGCTCTGGTCGCCATCTTTCGCTGAATTATCAGAAAAATAATGCAGGCCATCAACTTTGCCATACAGATCTAATTTGTTGCCGTCTTTATTATAAACTTCGGCTGCATGTGCAGCACCTGCAGCGAGCAGGGCAGGAATTAAGAGTGCCAGTACTTTGCTTTTCATTGAATAAATCCTTTAGTTATTTTATTTGCCTTTCATCCCCATTTTGGGGAGTGAAAACATCCTAAAGGAGAAGTTCAGTTAGCCGATAAATATCATTTGTTACGCCTTAAGTAAAACCTTAATTAAATAATTCTTCTGAAATGATAATAAATCTGGTGAATGTATTGGAGATAACACATACAAAATAAAAATTATACTTTCAATTTTCTATACGTTATTCTGCGCGGGTTATATGCCTTTATTGTCACAGATTTTATTTTCTGTTGGGCCATTGCATTGCTACTGATTTTCCAACATATAAGAAGACAAGCCCGAACAGTCGTCCGGGCTTTTTTTTAGAATTGGATAATCCTTATCCAGAGCATTTAATCGGTGTTGCTTTTTTCCGCTTTTCCGGCCATTTGTGCCAGGAAGTCATAGCGTTTTTGCAAATCAGCTGCAGCATCTTTCCATAACTGTTCTGCCACTTCTGGCTGCTGCGAATTCAGACGACGGAAACGCTGCTCGTGAAGTAACGTTTCTTCCAGTGCTTCTGACGGCGGGCGTGAATCCAGCGCCAGCGGCAGTTTGCCTTCATCGGCACGACGAGGATCGAAGCGATATAACGGCCAGAAGCCGGTAGCAGTGAGTTGGCGCATCTGATCGTGGCTGAGTGCCAGATCGTAACCATGCTCTTCACATGGGCTATAAGCGATGATCAGCGATGGCCCCGGATACGCTTCCGCTTCCTGAATCGCTTTCACCGTCTGGTTCAGCTGCGCGCCGAGAGAAATCTGCGCCACATAAACATGACCGTACATCATCATACTGACGCCAAGATCTTTACGCGCTTTACGTTTGCCGTGCTCGCCAAACTTAGTTACTGCACCCAGCGGTGTCGCTTTCGACGCCTGACCACCGGTGTTGGAATAGCATTGCGTATCCAGCACCAGAATGTTGACGTTTTCCGTCAAACTCAATACATGATCCAGACCGCCAAAGCCGATATCGTAAGCCCAGCCATCGCCACCAATCAGCCAGATTGATTTTTCCACCAGGGCATCTGCGTCACGCAGCAGTTCATGTGCTTCAGCAACATCGTTGAGTTGCTGGCGTAAAGCTGCAACCTGTTCACGACGAACCTCTGGCGTGGCGTCTGATTTCAACGCAGTCAGTAATTCCGCCGGGATTTTATCGGCAAATTGATCGAGCAGACGCAGCACGCGGACACGGTGTTGATCGACCGTCAGGCGGAAACCAAGGCCAAATTCGGCGTTATCTTCAAACAGCGAGTTCGCCCATGCCGGTCCACGACCATTGGCATCGGTGGTATATGGTGTTGAAGGCAGGTTACCGCCGTATATTGAAGAACAGCCAGTGGCATTAGCGATCAACATCCGGTCGCCATAGAGCTGAGTCAGCAATTTAATATACGGCGTCTCGCCACAACCGGAGCAAGCACCGGAATATTCAAACAGCGGTGTAATCAGCTGCGATGTACGAATATCAATACGTTCCAGTTTGCTACGGTCGATTTCTGGCAGGTTGAGGAAGAAATCGTAATTGATTTTCTCTTCTTCGACATGTTCCAGGCGCGACATCATATTGATGGCTTTAATCTCTGGATTCTGACGGTCTTTCGCCGGGCAAACTTCGACGCACAGGTTACAACCGGTGCAATCTTCCGGAGCCACCTGCAAGACATATTTCTGCCCGCGCATATCACGCGATTTCACATCCAGCGAATGCAGGCTGGCAGGGGCGTTTTCCATCGCTTCAGGCGGTACCACTTTTGCGCGAATAGCTGAGTGTGGGCAAGCGGCGACACAGTGGTTACATTGGGTACAGAGTTCCTCTTTCCAGATGGGGATCTCTTCGGCGATATTGCGTTTTTCCCAGCGCGTGGTGCCCATCGGCCAGGTGCCGTCTGGCGGCAGCGCTGAAACGGGGAGGGCGTCGCCAAGCCCGGCGAGCATCGCAGCGGTTACGGTTTTCACGAAATCAGGAGCGGCATCGGAAACCACGGGCGGTCGATTGGCGCTATGCGGATTAACTGGCTGCAGTGGAACTTCTTCTACGGATTCACGCGCCAGCGCCAGAGCCTGCCAGTTGCGTTCCACCAGATCCTGGCCTTTGCTACTGTAACTTTTGGCAATCGCACCCTGCAATTCTGCGAGGGCACTATCGCCAGGCAGAATCTGCGTCAGATGGAAAAAAGCCATCTGCATGACGGTATTAATACGGGCCGCCAGGCCACATTCGCGGGCGATTTTCGCCGCGTTAATCACATAGAAGCGCGCTTTTTTCTGGTTTAGCACGGCCTGAACTTCCTGCGGCAAGCGCGACCACACTTCAGCTGCGCTGTACGGCGTGTTGAGCAGGAAAATGCCGCCAGGTTTTAAACGCTCAGCCATCTGATATTTATCGATAAACTGCAACTGGTGGCAGCCAACAAAATCAGCCTGGGAAATGAGATAAGCGGAACGAATCGGCTGTTCGCTCACGCGAAGGTGAGAAACCGTCAGGCCGCCCGCCTTTTTGGAGTCGTAAACAAAATAGCCCTGTGCGTACCACGGCGTGGAATTTCCGATAATCTTGATATTGTTTTTGGTCGCGGAAACGCTGCCATCACTACCAAGGCCATAAAACAAGGCTTCCAGTTTCGCCGAGTTTGGTAGGGTGTTTTCCGGCAACGGCAGTGACAGATTGGTTACATCATCGTAAATACCAACCGTAAAGCGCGCTTTCGGTTTAGCCGCGTTGAGCTCGGCAAATACCGCCAGTACACAGTCCGGGCCAAATTCTTTGGATGAAAGACCATAGCGCCCACCAATGACACGGGGCAGGGTTTCGCGCTCGCCATTATTAAAGGCTTCTGCCAGTGCGGTCATCACATCCAGGTACAGGGGTTCCGCTTGCGCACCTGGCTCTTTGGTGCGATCCAGCACCGCCACTGTCCGAACAGAGTCCGGCAACGCTTGCAGTAAGTGTTTGGCGGAGAAGGGGCGGTACAGGCGAACTTTCAGCACGCCGACTTTTTCGCCACGGGTCAGCAATTCATCAACCACTTCTTCACATGTGCCAATGGCAGAGCCCATCAGGATAATCACCCGTTCCGCTTGCGGATGCCCGTAATACTCAAACGGCTGATACTGACGACCTGTCGCGGCAGCGAAATCATTCATCGCCTGTTCAACATGGTCATAGACCGCGTTGTACCATGGGTTGGTGGCTTCGCGAGACTGGAAATAAGTGTCAGGATTGGCGGACGTACCGCGGATCACCGGATGTTCCGGGTTGAGTGCCCGGGCGCGATGAGCATCAATTTCTGCCTGCGGCATCAGTTCAAGAATCGTGTCATCGGCCAGCGGGACAATTTTATTGATTTCGTGGGATGTGCGGAAACCATCAAAGAAATGAATAAATGGCACGCGGCTTTTCAGCGTCGCGATGTGCGAAATGAGAGCAAAGTCTTGCGCTTCCTGGACGTTTGCTGCACACAACATCGCGCAACCCGTCTGGCGCACCGCCATAACGTCGGAATGATCGCCAAAAATAGAGAGTGCATGTGTGGCAACGGTACGTGCCGCAACATGCAGGACAAACGGTGTGAGTTCGCCTGCCAGTTTGTACAGCGTTGGGATCATCAGCAGCAAACCCTGCGATGACGTAAACGATGTTGAGAGGGCACCAGTTTGCAAAGCACCATGCACGGTAGCGATAGCACCCGCTTCCGACTGCATTTCAACCACGCGTGGTGTGTCTCCCCAAACGTTTTTCAAGCCGTTTCCGGCCCATGCATCAGCCTGTTCTGCCATCGTGGAACTGGGGGTAATAGGGTAGATGGCGATAACTTCACTGGTGCGAAACGCCACCGAAGCAACCGCGCCATTACCGTCAATAGTAATCATATGACACCCTTACATTGCGCAAATGAGGGGCGCACGAAATTGCTGCGCGCCCAGTAGTAATCGTTCAATTTTAGCAAATGGCTTTCTTCTGCATTTTCGCTTTTGTGTCCCCCACATCAGCGTAATGAATGTTTTGATCAAACAGAGGGCCAAAAAATAGCCATAAAAAAGTAAAAATGCGGGGCAACGCGCAGGACAGCTCTCGACGCCGCCCTCTGTGCTGCCTATTATTTATGGCGGTGTCGTTTGGCTTGAAGATCAGAGGAAGAAAAGATGCGAGCAGCGTTTTGGGTAGGGTGTGCCGCTTTATTGTTGTCGGCGTGTAGTAGTGAACCTGTTCAGCAGGCGACTGCGGCGCACGTAGCGCCAGGTTTAAAAGCGTCGATGTCCAGTAGTGGAGAAGCAAATTGTGCATTGATCGGCGGTTCGCTTTCTGTTGCCCGCCAACTGGATGGTACGGCGATTGGGATGTGTGCATTACCCAACGGCAAACGCTGTAGCGAACAGTCACTTGCCGCCGGGAGCTGTGGCAGCTATTAATTCATTAAATCCGCCAGCTTATAAGTTAATGTCTGTTTCGCGGTCGCCAGCGTTAACTGGTTCGCGGTCAGATCCACTTGTGCACCTTCTTTCAGCATTTCGCTAATGGTGTTATCGAGTTCATTAAGCTGCGGGTTAGCGCACATCATACGGGTCATTGCCAGCCCTTTGGCGGTCAGTTCACCATTAGACAGTTTGCCTTCACCGCTAAAGCGGTTACACATGCTGCCGGAAATCATCATCTTTTCACCAAAGCTGATTTCTGGCGGATTTTTATCGCTGGTCACGGGCTTACCGTTTACGCTTTCCAGCACAAAGCGATGATGCTGTAGCTGTTCTGGCGTTACAGCAATTTTGTCACTACTTACACATCCCGCCATCAGCAGGCTTAGCGCAACAAGCGCGGCTACTTTCTTCATTGTGGTTCTCAATTACTGTTTCTGATTCAGGACTATTTTAAGAATAGAGGATGAAAGGTCTTTGGGGATTATCTGAATAAGCTCCCCTGGAATGCAGGGGAGCGGGAAGATTAAACCAGTTCGTTCGGGCAGGTTTCGCCTTTTTCCAGATTGCTTAAGTTTTGCAGCGTAGTCTGAGAAATACTGGTCAGAGCTTCTGCTGTCAGGAATGCCTGGTGCCCGGTAAACAACACGTTGTGGCAGGCAGACAAGCGACGGAATACGTCATCCTGGATCACGTCGTTGGATTTATCTTCAAAGAACAGATCGCGTTCGTTCTCATACACGTCCATACCCAACGAACCAATTTTCTGATTTTTCAGCGCTTCAATTGCCGCCTGAGAATCAATCAATGCACCGCGACTGGTATTGACGATCATCACGCCATTTTTCATCTGATCGAAGGCGGCTTCGTTCAACAGATGGTAGTTTTCCGGTGTCAGCGGGCAGTGCAGAGAGATAACGTCTGATTCAGAGAACAGGGTTGGCAGATCGACATACTCCACACCGAGTTCCAGCGCCGCCGCACTTGGATACGGATCGAACGCCAGCAGACGCATACCAAAACCTTTCAGAATGCGCAGCATCGCCACACCGATTTTACCGGTACCGATAACGCCTGCCGTTTTGCCATACATAGTAAAGCCGGTCAGACCTTCCAGAGAGAAGTTAGCGTCACGGGTACGCTGATACGCGCGGTGAATACGGCGGTTCAGCGTCATCATCATACCGATGGCGTGTTCAGCAACGGCCTCTGGATCATAGGCTGGAACACGGACTACTTTGAGCCCCAGTTCTTTTGCCGCGTCAAGGTCGACGTTATTGAAACCGGCACAGCGCAGGGCGATATATTTAACGCCGTGCTTTTTCAGCTCTTCCAGCACCGGGCGGCTGCCGTCATCGTTTACGAAAATACATACCGCTTCGCAGCCATTGGCAGTTTTAGCGGTTTTTTCCGTCAGCAGAAAGTCAAAAAATTCCAGCTCAAAGCCAAAGGACTCGTTCACCTGTTGCAGGTACTTCTTGTCGTACTGTTTTGTGCTATAAACGGCGAGTTTCATAAGACTTTCTCCAGTGATGTTGAATCACATTTAAGCTACTAAAAATATTTTACAAAATTTCAAATATAATTGAAAGATATGGCGATATTGAAAAATTCATCAACAACTATGCTTAGTGTAGGCGCAACCTTCAACTGAACGGTTAAACATGCCACAATACCCGTATTGAATGCTTAATTTTTCGCTAAATCAGGATATTAACTACCCATGCTGGGTAAATATAAAGCCGTTCTCGCGCTGTTATTACTGATTATTCTTGTGCCGTTGACGCTGCTGATGACGCTCGGGCTGTGGGTTCCCACGCTGGCGGGCATCTGGCTACCGCTCGGGACACGTATTGCATTAGATGAAAGCCCACGCATTACGCGTAAAGGTTTAATCATCCCCGATCTCCGTTATCTGGTGGGAGATTGTCAGCTTGCGCATATCACCAACGCCAGCCTTTCACATCCCAGCCGCTGGTTATTGAACGTCGGCACGGTAGAACTTGATTCTGCTTGTCTGGCGAAATTGCCGCAGGCGGAACAATCGCCAGCCGCTCCAAAAACCCTCGCGCAGTGGCAGTCCATGCTGCCTAACACCTGGATCAATATCGATAAACTGATTTTTTCTCCCTGGCAGGAATGGCAGGGAAAACTCTCTCTCGCATTAACCTCCGATATCCAGCAACTGCGTTATCAGGGCGAAAAAGTTAAATTTCAAGGCCAGCTGAAAGGGCAACAACTTACAGTCAGCGAACTGGATGTCGCCGCGTTTGAAAATCAGCCGCCGGTAAAACTGGTGGGGGAATTTACTATGCCGCTCGTGCCGGATGGACTTCCGGTAAGTGGTCATGTTACTGCGACGTTAAACTTGCCGCAGGAACCGTCACTGGTGGATGTCGAGCTGGACTGGCAGGAAAATAGCGGGCAATTGATTGTGCTGGCACGGGATAACGGCGATCCGTTGCTCGATTTGCCGTGGCAAATTACTCGTCAACAATTGACCGTAAGCGATGGTCGCTGGAGCTGGCCGTATGCAGGTTTTCCTTTAAGTGGCCGACTGGGTGTCAAAGTCGACAACTGGCAGGCAGGGCTCGAGAACGCTCTGGTCAGCGGGCGACTGAGTGTGCTGACCCAGGGACAAGCGGGTAAAGGCAACGCGGTGTTAAATTTTGGCCCAGGAAAATTAAGCATGGATAACAGCCAGCTGTCTCTGCAGCTGACCGGTGAAGCGAAACAGGCGGACCTCATTTTATATGCCCGTTTACCTGCGCAGCTAAGCGGAAGTCTGTCTGACCCAACGCTGACCTTTGAGCCAGGCGCGTTATTACGTTCGAAGGGAAGAGTCATTGATTCGCTGGACATCGATGAAATCCGCTGGCCTTTAGCGGGTGTAAAAGTCACCCAACGTGGTGTTGACGGACGTTTGCAGGCCATTTTGCAGGCGCATGAAAATGAACTGGGCGATTTCGTGCTACATATGGATGGGCTGGCGAATGATTTTCTCCCTGACGCTGGCCGCTGGCAGTGGCGCTACTGGGGAAAAGGGAGTTTTACACCGATGAATGCCACCTGGGATGTCGCAGGAAAAGGTGAGTGGCATGACAGCACGATTACGCTGACCGATCTCTCCACCGGTTTCGACCAGTTACAATACGGTACGATGACGGTAGAAAAGCCGCGATTAATTCTCGACAAGCCCGTCGTCTGGGGACGTGACGCACAGCATCCCTCATTCAGCGGCGCGCTGTCACTGGACGCCGGGCAAACGCTGTTCACTGGCGGCAGTGTGTTACCGCCATCAACCTTAAAATTTAGTGTCGATGGGCGTGATCCGACGTATTTCCTCTTTAAAGGCGATTTACATGCTGGTGAGATTGGCCCGGTTCGGGTAAATGGTCGCTGGGACGGTATTCGTCTGCGCGGTAACGCCTGGTGGCCTAAACAATCACTGACTGTATTCCAGCCGCTGGTGCCACCCGACTGGAAGATGAACTTACGCGATGGTGAACTGTATGCTCAGGTTGCATTTTCAGCTGCGCCTGAACAAGGATTCCGCGCGGGAGGGCACGGCGTGTTGAAGGGTGGTAGTGCCTGGATGCCAGATAATCAGGTTAACGGTGTCGATTTTGTCCTGCCTTTCCGTTTTGCCGATGGAGCCTGGCATCTGGGGACTCGCGGTCCCGTTACGTTGCGAATTGCCGAAGTGATTAATCTGGTGACAGCGAAAAATATTACGGCTGATTTGCAAGGTCGTTATCCGTGGACTGAAGAAGAACCATTGCTGTTGACTGATGTTAGCGTTGATGTGTTAGGCGGTAACGTGCTGATGAAACAATTACGTATGCCGCAACATGACCCGGCGCTGTTGCGGCTGAATAATCTTTCCTCCAGCGAACTGGTTAGCGCCGTCAATCCGAAACAATTCGCCATGTCCGGGGCATTTAGTGGTGCATTGCCGTTATGGCTAAACAACGAAAAATGGATAGTGAAAGACGGCTGGCTGGCAAATAGCGGGCCAATGACCTTGCGGCTGGATAAAGACACCGCAGATGCGGTGGTGAAAGACAATATGACCGCGGGTTCAGCAATTAACTGGTTGCGCTATATGGAAATTAGCCGTTCATCGACAAAAATTAATTTAGATAATCTCGGTTTATTAACCATGCAGGCCAATATTACAGGTACCAGTCGCGTTGATGGTAAAAGTGGTACGGTAAATCTTAATTACCATCATGAAGAGAATATTTTTACGCTGTGGCGCAGTTTACGCTTTGGCGATAATCTCCAGGCATGGCTGGAGCAGAACGCGCGTCTGCCGGGAAATGACTGTCCGCAAGGAAAAGAGTGTGAGGATAAACAATGAAAATTTTACTGGCTGCGTTGACGTCATCTTTTATGCTGGTTGGCTGTACGCCTCGCATTGAAGTCGCTGCACCTAAGGAACCGATCACTATCAATATGAACGTTAAAATTGAGCATGAGATCATCATCAAGGCAGACAAAGATGTCGAAGAGCTGCTTGAGACCCGTAGCGATCTTTTTTGAGGTGATGATGAAAAGAACATTACTTCTTTGTGCATTTCTTGTTGGCTTGGTAAGCAGCAATGTAATGGCATTGACTCTGGATGAAGCCAGAACTCAGGGGCGGGTAGGGGAAACATTTTATGGTTATCTGGTTGCGCTGAAAACAGATGCTGAAACTGAGAAATTAGTAACCGACATCAATGCCGAACGTAAAGCGAGCTATCAACAACTGGCAAAGCAGAATAATGTGTCGGTGGATGATATCGCGAAACTCGCCGGGCAAAAGCTCGTAGAACGGGCCAAACCCGGGGAATATGTACAAGGGATAAACGGTAAATGGATGCGAAAATTTTAATAGCAAAGCCGCAATATCGGGATAACGCTACAGGAGAAGGCGATTAATCTATTTTCCGGAAACATTTTGCTCTTTTAATTATAAGGCTGAGTTATATTTCGGCTCTGCTTTATTTATTCGAGTATTGGTTTATACCGTTTTTTTCATTAAATAAATATCTATGTGACGCATTTGAATTTATAATTTATATAATATAGATAATTTGTATGTTTCGCAGGTTTATTTATTTCTCTGTATTATAAATCCAGATTGTCAGAAAATATGTTTGATTAGGTAACAATCTACTGGCAATATTGGACGTCCTCTATGTTTTAAATAATCAATTGGTCGGGTCAGGGTATCCGACCTTCTTTATATTCGCCAGAAGGATTTATTATGCAAAGGAAAACTCTATTGTCGGCCTGTATTGCATTAGCTCTGAGTGGTCAGGGTTGGGCGGCAGATATTACAGAAATAGAAACCACCACAGGTGAAAAGAAAAATACCAATGTGACTTGTCCAGCAGATCCTGGAAAACTCAGTCCAGAAGAGCTTAAACGCTTACCCTCTGAATGCTCCTCTGTAGTCGAACAGAACCTGATGCCATGGCTTGTCACAGGTGCTGCTACTGCGTTAATCACAACCTTAGCCATAGTGGAACTAAACGACGATGATGATCATCATCGCAATAATTCTCCACTTCCACCAACTCCACCTGATGATGATTCAGACGACACTCCAGTTCCTCCAACTCCTGGCGGAGATGAGATAATACCGGACGACGGTCCGGATGATACTCCTGCACCTCCCAAACCGATTGCGTTTAATAATGACGTTACCCTGGATAAAACAGCAAAAACGTTAACTATTCGCGATTCAGTTTTCAGTTATACCGAGAATGCTGATGGGACTATTTCTCTGCAAGATAGCAATGGGCGTAAGGCGACTATTAATCTTTGGCAGGTTGATGAAACGAATAACACGGTTGCCCTTGAAGGGATGAGCGCAGATGGTGCAACGAAGTGGCAATATAATCACAACGGTGAGCTCGTTATTACGGGCGACAATACCACAGTAAACAACACTGGAAAAACCATCGTCGACGGCAAAGGCGCCACCGGAACTGAAATCGCGGGTAATAACGCGGTGGTGAATCAGGACGGCGAGCTGGATGTGAGCGGCGGCGGTCACGGTATTGATATCACCGGCGACAGCGCAACGGTGGACAACAAAGGCGGTATGACCGTCGCGGATGCGGATTCGATTGGCATTCAGATAGACGGCGACAAGGCGGTCGTGAACAACGACGGCGACAGCACGATCCTTGATGGCGGCACCGGAACCCGCATTACGGGTGATGATGCGACGGCCAACAACAGCGGCAATACCACCGTTGATGGTCAGGGTTCGACCGGAACTGAAATCGCGGGTAACAACGCGGTGGTGAACCAGGACGGCGAGCTGGATGTGAGCGGCGGCGGTCACGGTATTGATATCACCGGCGACAGCGCAACGGTGGACAACAAAGGCGGTATGACCGTCGCGGATGCGGATTCGATTGGCATTCAGATAGACGGCGACAAGGCGGTCGTGAACAACGACGGTGACAATGCCATCAGCAACGGCGGCACCGGCACGCAGGTTAACGGCGACGAAGCCACCGTGAACAATAACGGCAGCACCACCGTTGACGGCAAGGATTCCACCGGCACCGAGATCGCAGGTAATAACGCCACCGTTACTCAGGAAGGTGAACTCACGGTTAGCAGCGGCGGTCGCGGTATCGACATCACAGGCAACAATGCCAAGGTCGACACTAAAGGCAAAATGACCATCACAGGTACTGACTCGGTTGGTGTGTCCATCAATGGCGACAGTGCGACGTTGACCAATACGGGCGATATTGACGTCAGCAATTCGGCTACCGGATTCAGCCTCGTAACCAATGAGGGGATTATCTCGCTGGCTGGCAGCATGAAAGTGGGCGATTTTTCAACGGGCATGGCGCTTAGCGGCGACAACAACAGCGTGACGCTGGCGGCGAAAGATATCAATGTCACCGGGCAGAAAGCGACAGGCGTTAACATCTCAGGCGATAGTAATACCGTTGATATCACCGGTAATATTCTGGTGGATAAAGACCAAACCGCAGATAACGCGGTAGATTATTTCTACGACCCATCCGTTGGTGTGAATATCAGCGGCAACAGTAACACGGTATCACTGGACGGTAAGCTGACCGTTATTGCAGATAGTGAGTTAACCTCACGCAAATACATGGAGTTTGATGGTAGCCAGGAGAATATTTCTGGGCTTACCGTGTCTGGCGATGGTAACACCGTCAATTTGAATGGCGGCATTCAGTTTGTGGGCGAGAAAAACGCGCTGGCAGACGGTTCAACTATTGCCGATAAGCGCAGCTACTTTGGTAAGACACCTCTTGTTAGTGTCGATGGACAATCCAAAGTTTATCTGAACGGTGATTCTACTATCAGCGGCTCTTTGCCGTTAGGCTATGCCAACATTCTTCAGCTAAGCAATAAGGCGGCGCTTGAAATTGGTAGTGACGCTACGTTCAGTATGCAGGACATTAGTGTTTACGAGCACTATTTCACGCAAACTCCGCAAATTATCAAGGTTGATACGGGTTCACAGGTCGTCAACAATGGTGATGTGGATATCTGGAATATCAGTTTTGCAGGCATTTGGGGCGAAAACTCTACCGGTATTAACAACGGAAATATTACGCTTTCTCAATATGACTATTCTTCTCCGGAGACATCGTTCTCAGAACCTGACCACATGGCCTTTTTAAGCTCCAGTGGCGGTAGTGCTGTGAACAACGGAACGATCACTGCAAAAGTGATGGAACAGCACAGTGTTCTCAATATGGGCTCTGCAGCCGGTGTTGCAGACCCGAGGGTATTCAATAATAGCGTGTCGAGTATGATGGGAATGGAGGCCTACGGTAAAGGCACTGTTCTTAACAGCGAAAGCGGCGTTATTGACATGTACGGGCGCGGCAACATTGGTATGTTGGCAGTTGATGACTCCGCAGCGGATAACGCCGGGAAAATCACGCTGGATACGCTTTGGGTCGATCAAAACGACACCACGACGCTGCGTACTGACCTCCCTTCCAGCACGGCTATAGATTACGGTGTTGGTATGGCCACCGGAACGAATAGTGGTGGTGGCGCAAGAAGCAACGGTGTTGCGACTAACCAACAAGGCGGTGTAATCACTGTTTATAATGCCGGTGCTGCTATGGCTGCTTACGGTGCCAGCAACATGGTTATTAACCAGGGCATTATCAATCTGGAGAAAAACGGAAATTACGATGGCGGCTTGGGCGCGAATATGCTCGTGGGGATGGCGGTCTATAACAGAGGCACCGCTATCAACGATAAAACAGGCGTGATCAATATTAACGTCGATACGGGGCAGGCGTTTTATAACGACGGTACAGGGACAATTCTGAACTATGGTGAGATAAACCTTCTCGGCTCGCCAATGGACAGTGCAGACTCTCACATGGGGGCTATTCCGGAAAATCTGGATCTGCTGACAGCACTGACAGGCAGCGGCGAAACGGATATGCGAACTGCTTCAAGTGGCGGGTTTGTGACGACCAAAGCGCTGGCAAACTACGGCAATGAAACGCTGAATAGCAATGTGGCTGCCAAAGCGTGGCTTTATAACCAGGATAAGGCCAACCTGACAATTAACGGAGAGCTATCCATCGGGCAAGGGCTGGAAAACAGCGGCTTACTCGATTCTGACACCATTAGCGCAGCCGCGAATGTCTATAACCGAGCATCGGGTAGCATTATCACTGATCAGTTATCGCTAACGGGTAGTAACTCGTTTTTCAATGAGGGCAACTTCAGCGGTTCGGTTGCTGGCTCTAGCTATAAGCAAAATGTGGTTAACACGGGAACGATGGCTGTAATGGCCGACGGTAAGTCGCTTATCAGTGGCAGCTTCCTGCTTTATAACGAAGCAGGCGCAACACTCAGCAACAGCAGCAGCGCCGTTTCAGGTGGAGAAAATGCCATTGTTAACGTAACCCGCACCGGCGATTCACTCGCGCAAGTTAACCGTGGCACCATTACTGCGATCAACGGCTACAGTGCAATTAAAACGGCAAGTACGGGTTCTAACAGCAACGGGAAATGGATCTGGAATACCGACACGGGGGTAATTAGCGGCGTGAATCCAAATGCACCGTTAATTGATCTTGGTCGCGGCTATAACTTTGCCAACGCCGGCACTATTAATGTGCAGGGTGATGGTGCAGTCGCTATCAGCGGGGGAACCACCAGCTATACGGTTCAACTGGTGAACAGTGGGACCATCAATGTCGGTACGGCGCAGGGTAAAGCGGACGGCACTAACGGTACTGGGTTAATTGGTATCAAGGGGAATGGCAGTGATACGACAATTAATAACGCACAAAGCGGTGTAATTAACGTTTATGCAGATAATTCCTGGGCCTTCGGTGGAAAGACCAAAGCGATCATTAACAATGGTGAAATTAACCTGCTGTGTGATACGGGATGTGATATCTATGCACCGGGTACCACCGGTACGCTGAACGATCATAACAGTACTACTGATATTATCGTTCCTGCAGCAACGAGCACACCTACGCAGGGTTCAGTCCCCACAGTACCTGCGGACTCCAGTGCACAGCAAAAACTGACTAACTACACTATTGGTACCAATAGCGATGGCACCTCTGGTATGTTGAAAGCCAATAACCTGGTCATCAGCGACAACGTCAAGGTAAATACCGGGTTCAGTGCAGGTACTGCCGATACGACTGTTGTGATTAATGATGTTTTCAAAGGTGAAAATATTTCCGGGGCTGAGAATATTTCTTCTTCCACGGTAATGTGGAATGCTCAGGGCAGCACTGATGCCAGCGGCAACGTAGACGTCACGATGACCAAAAACGCCTATACGGATGTTGTGACGGATTCTTCAGTTAATAATGTCGCTCAGGTACTGGATTCGGGTTACACCAATAACGACCTGTACACTAGTCTGAACGTAGGAACGACTGCTGAACTGAACAGTGCGCTGAAACAAATTAGCGGCAGCCAGGCAACCACGGTATTCAATGAAGCACGAGTGTTAAGTAACCGCTTCAGCATGCTGTCCGATGCAGCACCGGAAGTTGCAAACGGTCTGGCCTTCAACGTGGTAGCGAAAGGCGACCCGCGTGCTGAACTGGGTAACGACACACAGTACGACATGATGGCGCTGCGTAAATCTCTGACGCTGACTGAACATCAGAACCTGAGTCTGGAATACGGGATTGCTCGTCTGGAGGGTAATGGTTCAGATACCGCAGGCGATAATGGTGTGACAGGCGGTTACAGCCAGTTCTTCGGTCTGAAACACCAGATGGCGTTTGACAACGGTATGAGCTGGAATAACGCCCTGCGTTATGATGTGCATAATCTCGATAGCAGTCGCTCGATAGCTTACGGCGACGTCAACAAAACCGCTGATGCTAATGTGAAACAGCAGTATCTGGAATTCCGTAGTGAATGGGCAAAAACCTTTGAACTGCGTGAAGGTCTGAATGTGACGCCTTATGCGGGTGTGAAACTGCGTCATACGCTGGAAAACGGTTATCAGGAGCGTAATGCGGGCGACTTTAACCTGAGCATGAACAGCGGCAGCGAAACGGCGGTGGACAGCATCGTTGGGCTGAAACTGGACTATGCAGGGAAAGAAGGCTGGAGTGCGAACGCCACGCTGGAAGGTGGGCCGAATCTGAGCTATGTGAAAAGTCAACGTACTGCGAGTATTTCGGGCGCGGGAAGCCAGCGTTTCAACATTGACGATGGTCAGAGTGGCGGTGGTTTCAACAGCCTGGCGACGATGGGTGTGAAATACAGTAGCCAGGAGAGTGCATTGCAGTTAGATGCCTTCCACTGGAAAGAAGACGGCATCAGTGATAAAGGTGTGATGCTAAACTTCAAGAAAACATTCTAATTTTTAGCATGTAATACATAAACCGCAACGCTGATACAGGTTGCGGTTTTTTTATTGCCGGATGCGGTGCTTGACGCGTTTTGTTTTGGTGTCTTTCAGGATATTAGAGCTACTCATCCAGTAATCTTGTTTACGCCTTCGCATTATTTATCTCTATTCATTTCTATACTGATTTTTCTTAATCCGTTTTATTACAGGGCAGGGTACGATGAGCAGCAACACATTTACTCTCGGTACAAAATCCGTTAACCGTCTTGGTTATGGCGCGATGCAACTGGCTGGTCCTGGGGTTTTTGGCCCGCCCAGAGATCGCCACGTCGCTATAACCGTGCTGCGCGAGGCGCTGGCATTGGGCGTCAATCATATTGATACCAGCGACTTTTATGGTCCGCACGTCACCAATCAGATTATCCGCGAAGCGCTTTATCCGTACTCTGACGACCTGACAATTGTCACTAAAATTGGTGCGCGGCGTGGAGAGGACGCTTCCTGGTTACCCGCATTTTCTCCGGCAGAGCTGCAAAAAGCGGTACACGATAATCTACGTAATCTCGGCCTGGACGTACTGGATGTGGTTAACCTGCGCGTTATGATGGGGGATGGTCATGGCCCGACGGAAGGATCGATTGAAGCCAGCCTGACAGTGCTGGCGGAGATGCAACAACAAGGCCTGGTAAAACATATTGGCCTGAGTAACGTCACACCGACGCAGGTTGCAGAGGCGCGAAAGATTGCCGAAATCGTCTGCGTGCAGAACGAATACAACATTGTCCATCGAGCTGATGACGCAATGATTGATGCTTTGGCTCGTGATGGCATTGCCTACGTGCCGTTCTTCCCGCTCGGGGGCTTTACGCCGCTGCAATCCTCCACGCTTTCCGATGTTGCTACAAGCCTTAATGCGACACCAATGCAGGTGGCGCTGGCGTGGCTGTTACAGCGTTCACCGAATATTTTGCTGATTCCTGGCACCTCTTCGGTGGGGCATCTGCGGGAGAATATGGCGTCCGATGAATTAGTGCTAACGGATGACGTGCTGGCAACGCTGGACAGTATTGCGCAAAAGGCGGGTTAAATAAAAAAACCTCCCACTTTCGTGGGAGGCATCATAAATCTTATGCAGCAACAATGCTGTCGATGGCTGCTTTCGCGTCAGACTGCGCTTTCGCTGCCATTTCAGGACCGTATGCGATCCCTTCGGCGAAGACAAATTTCACATCAGTAATGCCGATAAAGCCCAGGAACGTGGACAGATACGGCGTCACCAGGTCCGTTGGTCCATCTTTGTGGATCCCACCGCGGCTGGTAATAACGATGGCTTTTTTACCCGTTACCAGACCTTCCGGACCGTTCTCGGTATAGCGGAAAGTAACGCCTGCACGTGCAACCAGGTCAAAATAGTTTTTCAACTGAGTCGAGATGTTGAAGTTATACATCGGTGCCGCAATAACGATAACGTCGTGGGCTTTCAGCTCGGCAATCAGCTCATCGGAAAGCGCCAGAGCTTCCTGCTGACGAGGAGTCAGCGGTGCATCGCTCGGACGCAGTGCACCAACCAGTTCGCCATCCAGTACCGGAATCGGATTTGCAGTCAGGTCGCGAACGGTGATTTCATCAGCGGAGTGCTTTTCGCGCCATTGTTCAACAAAATAATCGGACAACTGATTAGACTGAGAGTACCCTGCCAGGATGCTGGATTTAAGAACTAATACCTTGCTCATGGTGTTTCCTTATAGATGTTTGAATGGGCGATGCCCCGTTGCTTGTTGACACTTTATTCACAATCCTGCCACAGAGATAGCGCAATAAATCGAAGCCTATGTTCGAATTTATTGAACAACGCATAGAAAGCCACGATGTGGTACTCTATATCTATCATTTAAAAGAAAATTAATCAGGCAGACTACTGCCCACTAACGTTATGACAGAACAACAAAAATTGACCTTTACTGCCTTGCAGCAGCGGCTGGATTCGCTGATGCTGCGTGACAGACTGCGTTTTTCTCGCCGTCTGCACGGCGTGAAGAAGGTTAAAAATCCTGATGCACAACAGGCCATTTTCCAGGAGATGGCGAAAGAGATTGACCATGCGGCAGGGAAAGTCCTGCTGCGTGAAGCGGCACGACCGGAAATCACTTATCCGGACAATTTGCCGGTTAGTCAGAAAAAGCAGGACATTCTCGAAGCAATTCGTGATCACCAGGTAGTGATCGTCGCCGGGGAAACGGGTTCCGGTAAAACGACTCAGCTACCGAAAATCTGTATGGAGCTGGGTCGCGGGATTAAAGGGCTGATCGGCCATACCCAGCCGCGTCGGCTGGCGGCGCGAACGGTGGCGAACCGTATTGCGGAAGAGCTAAAAACGGAGCCGGGCGGTTGCATCGGTTACAAAGTGCGTTTCAGCGATCACGTCAGTGATAACACGATGGTCAAGCTGATGACCGACGGTATCCTGCTGGCAGAGATCCAGCAAGACCGCCTGCTGATGCAGTACGACACCATCATTATTGACGAAGCGCACGAACGCAGCCTGAATATCGATTTTCTGCTCGGCTATTTGAAAGAGTTGCTGCCGCGGCGTCCTGACCTAAAAATTATTATCACTTCCGCGACTATCGACCCGGAACGCTTTTCGCGCCACTTTAATAATGCGCCGATTATCGAAGTCTCCGGTCGGACCTATCCGGTGGAAGTGCGCTATCGCCCGATTGTTGAAGAAGCCGATGACACCGAGCGCGACCAGTTGCAGGCGATTTTTGACGCCGTAGATGAACTGAGCCAGGAAAGCCCTGGCGACATTCTGATCTTTATGAGCGGCGAGCGAGAAATTCGCGATACCGCCGATGCGCTGAACAAGCTGAACTTACGCCATACCGAAATCTTGCCGCTTTATGCACGGCTTTCCAACAGCGAACAGAACCGCGTGTTCCAGTCGCACAGCGGGCGACGCATTGTACTGGCGACCAACGTCGCGGAAACCTCGCTGACCGTACCGGGTATTAAATACGTTATCGACCCCGGTACAGCGCGTATCAGCCGCTACAGCTATCGCACCAAAGTGCAGCGTTTGCCGATTGAGCCAATTTCGCAGGCTTCAGCTAATCAGCGTAAAGGCCGCTGCGGTCGTGTGTCAGAAGGGATCTGTATTCGTCTCTATTCCGAAGACGATTTCCTCTCGCGCCCGGAGTTTACCGACCCAGAAATTCTGCGTACTAACCTGGCCTCGGTTATTTTGCAGATGACCGCACTGGGCTTGGGCGATATCGCCGCATTCCCGTTTGTCGAAGCACCGGATAAACGCAATATCCAGGATGGCGTGCGTCTGCTCGAAGAGCTGGGCGCGATCACCACTGATGAACAGGCCAGCGCCTATAAACTGACGCCGCTCGGTCGCCAGCTCTCGCAACTGCCAGTCGATCCTCGTCTGGCGCGAATGGTGCTGGAAGCGCAGAAACATGGCTGCGTGCGTGAGGCGATGATTATCACTTCCGCGCTCTCTATTCAGGACCCGCGTGAGCGGCCAATGGACAAGCAGCAGGCATCGGACGAAAAACATCGTCGCTTCCACGACAAAGAGTCTGACTTCCTCGCGTTTGTGAATCTGTGGAATTATCTTGGCGAGCAGCAAAAGGCGCTCTCTTCAAACGCCTTCCGTCGCCTGTGTCGTACCGATTATCTCAACTATCTGCGCGTGCGCGAATGGCAGGATATCTACACCCAGTTGCGCCAGGTGGTGAAAGAACTTGGCATTCCGGTTAACAGCGAACCGGCGGATTATCGCGAAATTCACATTGCGTTGCTGACCGGTTTGCTTTCGCATATCGGCATGAAAGATGCCGATAAACAAGAATATACCGGCGCACGTAACGCGCGTTTCTCCATCTTCCCCGGTTCTGGTTTATTCAAAAAGCCGCCGAAATGGGTAATGGTGGCGGAACTGGTAGAAACCAGCCGCCTGTGGGGGCGCATTGCGGCACGCATCGATCCAGAATGGGTGGAACCTGTCGCTCAGCATTTAATCAAACGCACCTACAGCGAACCGCACTGGGAACGGGCGCAGGGCGCGGTGATGGCAACGGAAAAAGTCACCGTTTACGGGTTGCCGATTGTTGCTGCGCGTAAGGTCAACTACAGCCAGATCGATCCGGCGTTATGTCGTGAACTCTTTATTCGCCACGCGCTGGTGGAAGGTGACTGGCAGACGCGTCACGCATTCTTCCGTGAAAACCTGAAACTACGGGCCGAAGTGGAAGAACTGGAACACAAAACTCGTCGCCGCGATATTCTGGTGGATGACGAAACGCTGTTTGAGTTCTACGACCAGCGCATCAGCCACGATGTGATTTCCGCACGTCACTTCGACAGCTGGTGGAAAAAAGTCAGCCGCGAAACGCCTGATTTGCTCAACTTTGAAAAGAGCATGTTGATCAAAGAAGGGGCGGAAAAAATCAGCAAACTGGATTACCCGAACTTCTGGCATCAGGGCAATCTCAAACTGCGTTTGAGCTATCAGTTTGAGCCCGGCGCGGATGCTGACGGTGTGACCGTGCATATCCCGCTGCCGTTACTTAACCAGGTTGAGGAAAGTGGGTTTGAGTGGCAGATCCCCGGTCTGCGTCGTGAGCTGATCATCGCCCTGATTAAATCGCTGCCGAAGCCGGTACGCCGTAATTTTGTGCCCGCGCCAAACTACGCCGAAGCGTTTTTAGGCCGCGTCACACCGCTGGAATTGCCGTTGCTCGACAGCCTTGAACGAGAGTTACGGCGGATGACTGGCGTCACCGTTGACCGCGAAGACTGGCACTGGGATCAGGTGCCCGATCACCTGAAAATCACTTTCCGCGTGGTGGATGACAAAAACAAGAAGCTAAAAGAAGGGCGCTCATTACAGGATCTGAAAGACGCCCTGAAAGGCAAAGTGCAGGAAACGCTGTCTGCCGTGGCGGATGACGGTATCGAGCAGAGCGGGCTGCATATCTGGAGTTTTGGTCAACTTCCGGAAAGTTACGAGCAGAAGCGCGGCAACTACAAAGTGAAGGCGTGGCCGGCGCTGGTGGATGAGCGTGACAGCGTAGCGATCAAACTGTTTGATAACCCGCTGGAACAGAAGCAGGCAATGTGGAACGGTCTTCGCCGTTTACTGCTGCTAAATATTCCATCGCCGATCAAGTACTTGCACGAAAAGCTGCCAAACAAAGCCAAGCTGGGGCTGTACTTTAACCCGTATGGCAAAGTGCTGGAGCTGATCGATGACTGTATCTCCTGCGGTGTGGATCAACTGATCGACGCCAATGGTGGCCCGGTCTGGACGGAAGAAGGCTTTGCTGCGCTGCATGAAAAAGTCCGCGCTGAACTGAACGACACGGTGGTGGATATTGCGAAGCAGGTCGAGCAAATCCTCACTGCGGTGTTCAATATCAACAAACGTCTGAAAGGGCGGGTGGATATGACCATGGCGCTGGGGCTTTCTGACATTAAAGCGCAGATGGGCGGGCTGGTGTATCGCGGTTTTGTCACTGGTAACGGCTTCAAACGGCTGGGCGACACGCTGCGTTATTTGCAGGCAATTGAAAAACGACTGGAAAAACTGGCGGTCGATCCACATCGCGACCGTGCTCAGATGCTGAAAGTCGAAAACGTCCAGCAGGCATGGCAGCAATGGATCAACAAACTGCCGCCTGCACGTCGTGAGGATGAAGACGTGAAAGAGGTCCGCTGGATGATAGAAGAGCTGCGCGTTAGTTACTTCGCTCAACAACTTGGTACGCCTTATCCGATTTCGGATAAGCGTATTTTGCAGGCGATGGAGCAGATTAGCGGTTAACACTGCTATTTGCCTGATAAATCTAAAACCCGGTAAGCATTTAGCGCCGGGTTTTTTATTAATTCTAAAAACGATAAGGGAAAAAATTCAGGAGTTCAGAAAAATACAATTCTCTGCTGCAAGATGAATAATGTTTATCTACAGCATTTCCTTGAAAAATATGTCAGGCTTGCGGAGTGGCAGTTAAGGAAATACGACTTCCTCCTTTCAGAGTGCTCCGCTTCTCACTATTATCTCACGCAGTATTCTTAAGGGAACGATAAGGAGGAACCATGAATATTACCCCGTTTCCGACGCTTTCGCCGGCAACCATAGATGCCATAAATGTTATCGGACAGTGGCTGGCGCAGGATGATTTCTCCGGTGAGGTGCCGTATCAGGCCGATTGCGTGATCCTTGCAGGCAATGCGGTTATGCCGACTATCGATGCGGCATGTAAGATTGCCCGCGATCAGCAAATTCCTTTACTGATTAGTGGTGGTATCGGTCACTCGACAACTTTTTTGTATAGCGCCATCGCACAGCATCCACACTACAACACTATCCGCACCACTGGCAGAGCTGAAGCTACCATCCTGGCGGATATCGCTCATCAGTTCTGGCATATTCCGCATGAAAAAATCTGGATTGAAGACCAGTCAACAAACTGCGGTGAAAACGCACGCTTTAGCATCGCGCTATTGAATCAGGCCGTAGAACGAGTTCATACGGCTATCGTTGTTCAGGACCCCACCATGCAGCGGCGCACGATGGCGACGTTCCGCCGTATAACCGGGGATAATCCCGATGCACCACGCTGGTTAAGTTATCCCGGATTCGTTCCTCAGTTAGGAAATAACGCAGACAGTGTAATCTTTGTTAATCCGTTGCAAGGATTATGGCCGGTTGAGCGTTATCTATCGCTACTCACTGGCGAGCTGCCGCGTTTACGCGATGATAGCGATGGCTACGGCCCCCGCGGGCGAGATTTTATCGTTCACGTTGATTTTCCGGCAGAAGTCATCCAGGCATGGCAAACGCTGAAACACGATGCGGTGCTCATCGAGGCGATGGAAAGTCGCTCGTTACGTTAAAAATTGCCCGTTCGTGAACCAATTGTTTGCAAACGGGCATGACTTCTGACTTTTATTTCTGCCTTTAATTCCTTTTACACTTGTTTTTATGAAGCCCTTCACAGAATTGTCCTTTCACGATGCCGTCTCTCTGATAATTGATGTTAATTAACAATAAATTTACCAAAAACAAACATGTAAATCACAGGAGTCGCCCATGTCAGTACCCGTTCAACATCCTATGTATATCGATGGACAGTTTGTTACCTGGCGTGGAGACGCATGGATTGATGTGGTAAACCCTGCTACAGAGGCTGTCATTTCCCGCATTCCCGATGGTCAGGCCGAGGATGCCCGTAAGGCAATCGATGCAGCAGAACGTGCACAACCAGAATGGGAAGCGTTGCCTGCTATTGAACGCGCCAGTTGGTTGCGCAAAATCTCCGCCGGGATCCGGGAACGTGCCAGTGAAATCAGTGCGCTGATTGTCGAAGAAGGGGGCAAGATCCAGCAGTTGGCTGAAGTCGAAGTGGCTTTTACTGCGGACTATATCGATTATATGGCGGAGTGGGCACGGCGTTACGAGGGCGAGATTATTCAAAGCGATCGTCCAGGAGAAAATATCCTTCTGTTTAAACGTGCGCTTGGCGTGACTACCGGCATTCTGCCGTGGAACTTTCCGTTCTTCCTCATTGCCCGCAAAATGGCTCCCGCTCTTTTGACCGGTAATACCATCGTCATTAAACCCAGTGAATTTACGCCAAACAATGCGATTGCATTCGCCAAAATCGTTGATGAAATAGGCCTTCCGCGCGGCGTGTTTAACCTTGTACTCGGGCGTGGTGAAACCGTTGGGCAAGAACTGGCGGGTAACCCAAAGGTCGCAATGGTCAGTATGACAGGCAGCGTCTCTGCAGGTGAAAAGATTATGGCGACTGCGGCGAAAAACATCACCAAAGTGTGCCTGGAATTGGGGGGTAAAGCACCGGCTATCGTAATGGACGATGCCGATCTTGAACTGGCAGTCAAAGCCATCGTTGATTCACGCGTCATTAATAGTGGGCAAGTGTGTAACTGTGCAGAACGTGTTTATGTACAGAAAAGCATTTATGATCAGTTCGTCAATCGGCTGGGTGAAGCGATGCAGGCGGTTCAATTTGGTAACCCTGCTGAACGCAACGACATTGCGATGGGACCGTTGATTAACGCCGCGGCGCTGGAAAGGGTTGAGCAAAAAGTGGCGCGCGCAGTAGAAGAAGGGGCGAGAGTGGCGTTGGGTGGCAAAGCGGTAGAGGGGAAAGGATATTATTATCCGCCGACATTGCTGCTGGATGTTCGCCAGGAAATGTCGATTATGCATGAGGAAACCTTTGGCCCGGTTCTGCCGGTGGTCGCATTTGACACGCTGGAAGAGGCTATCTCAATGGCTAATGACAGTGATTACGGCCTGACCTCATCAATCTATACCCAAAATCTGAACGTCGCGATGAAAGCCATTAAAGGGCTGAAGTTTGGTGAAACTTACATCAACCGTGAAAACTTCGAAGCTATGCAAGGCTTCCACGCTGGATGGCGTAAATCCGGTATTGGCGGCGCAGATGGTAAACATGGCTTGCATGAATATCTGCAGACCCAGGTGGTTTATTTACAGTCGTAATGAGTGAAAGAGGCGGAGGTTTTTTCCTCCGCCTGTGCGCGTCAGAGTTTAGCGAATTTTTCGAGGGTGCGAATAAGCTGCGTGACGAAGCCATATTCGTTATCGTACCAGGCGACCGTTTTCACCAGTTGTAAATCGCCCACGGCGGTAATTTCCGTTTGCGTGGCATCAAACACCGAACCGAAATGGCTGCCAATGATATCGGAAGAGACTATTTCTTCATCGGTATAACCAAATGACTCGTTATTGTTTGTCGCCTTTTTAAGCGCGTTGTTCACCTCTTCGGCAGTCACTTTTTTTCCGAGAATCGACACCAGTTCAGTGACCGAACCTGTTTTCACCGGCACGCGTTGCGCATGACCTTTCAGTTTGCCGCTCAATTCCGGGATCACCAGACCAATGGCTTTTGCCGCCCCCGTAGTGTGGGGAATGATATTTTCTGCCGCTGCGCGTGAAGCACGTAAATCTTTACCACGTGGGCCATCCACCAGTGACTGGGTGCCGGTATAGGCATGAATGGTTGTCATCGTGCCGACTTCTATCCCGAAACTGTCATGCAAGGCTTTGGCCATCGGCGCAAGGCAGTTAGTGGTGCATGACGCCACGGAAACAATGGTGTCGTTGCCATCCAGAGTGTCGTCATTGACGTTATAAACGATGGTTTTCATTTCACCGGCAGGGGCGGAAATCAACACCTTCTTCGCGCCAGCATCAAGATGCGCCTGCGATTTCTCGGCGGAGGTATAAAAGCCTGTACATTCGACAATGATTTCTGCGCCTTTCGCTTTCCACGGAATATTTTTAGCCTCTTTTTCGGCGTAAACCGCGATACTTTTCCCATCAACGATAAGTGAATCTTCCGTATAATCAACGCTCCAGGGGAACGGTCCGTAGTTTGAATCATGTTTCAGCAGGTAGGCGAGAATTTTTGGGGAAGTGAGATCATTAATAGCGACAACGTCTATGTTGCTTTTGACTTCAAGTAATCGACGCAATACCAGTCGACCGATACGACCAAAACCGTTAATACCAACTTTACTCATGGTTTTCTCCTGTCAGGAACGTTTGGATGAAAATTGATCCTTTCCAGGCTTAGCCCAGGATTGTGGGATGGGCAATCTCCATTCTTACAGTGAAACGTAACGTACTGAAAACGGGTGAACAATATTTAATGAAATTTTGAGAAAAGCCCGTTATGTTAACGGAAAATTATGTTAAAGCAGGAAATGTTATGGAAAATAAATACTCAAGGTTACAAATCAGCATTCACTGGCTGGTCTTTTTGCTGGTTATCGCAGCGTATTGCGCAATGGAGTTTCGGGGTTTCTTCCCACGTAGCGATCGGCCACTCATCAACATGATTCATGTTTCCTGTGGCATATCAATTCTCGTGCTGATGGTCGTTCGTCTTTTGTTAAGGCTGAAATACCCAACCCCGCCGATTATACCTAAGCCAAAACCGATGATGACGGGACTGGCGCATTTGGGACATTTGGTGATTTATCTCCTGTTTATTGCGCTGCCAGTGATTGGTTTGGTGATGATGTATAACCGAGGCAACCCGTGGTTTGCGTTTGGTTTGACGATGCCTTACGCTTCAGAGGCCAATTTCGAACGGGTAGATAGCTTAAAGTCGTGGCATGAAATGCTGGCGAATCTGGGATATTTTGTCATCGGGTTGCACGCTGCGGCTGCACTGGCACACCACTATTTCTGGAAGGACAACACACTTCTACGCATGATGCCGCGTAAACGTTCCTGAAGGATATTTAAAGAAAACGCCTGTACTAAAACCGACCCGTGGTACAGGCGAAGAATACGGGCCTACATCGGAAGCGCCTATTATATTTATTTGTATGACAAATAAAACCATAATCCTGGTCCATACGTCCATCTGGCTTATCTTTAATCAATTCACCCGATCTTTGATCTCATCAACGGTATCAAAATAAACCAGCGTATAACGTTCAAATCGAACATAAGATTCGATAAACCATGGAGGTTATATGAAAAAACTGGCACTTATCTTGGTTATAGGAGCGCTTGTTTCCTTTTATGCCGATGCCGGGCGCAAACCCTGTTCTGGTTCGAAAGGGGGGATCTCACACTGTACGGCAGGCGGCAAATTTGTCTGTAATGATGGTTCTATTAGTGCATCGAAAAAAACATGCACTAACTGAAGTGTAAAAGGGGTGCCATGAGAAAATGAATCTGCTAGTCAGATGCGCGGGGAAAATCCCCGCGCTTGCCCTTACCTGGACGTGCAGGCCATGAGCGCAGCAACCTCCTTATCACCGTCCCGGAACCGCAGTTCGTAGAGCGTTTGTCGGGTCAGGAGTGTGAATGTCAGAATCGTAATGCAGATAATGAGCAGACACACCACCAGAGGGTTGCGCTTCATAGCCTTTCTCCTTGCCGGATTGCGGGTAAGAGGCTAAGATCTGAATTGCTGTGTTCATTCGTTGGCCTCGGTTGATAGAAATATCGGTCGGGGCCTTCGTCTTTCTGATTCCCGGTTAGCCTGAAAACAGAAAGTCTCAGGCACCCGTGAGCATCCTATGTGGTTTCCTTAGGGACGAAAATAATCACCTGACGAAATTGCGTGCTGTTTTCCAGAATTTTTCGTCGTTCGGTTTAGCCAGTTTAATCATTCGTTACTCTCTTCATTCCAATGGCATTATTCTTCTCTGCCATAATTGTTGTAAAAATGTGACGCAAAGAGGTTTTTGGTCGTAAGAAATTACCGTCAAGTGCCGATGACTTTCTATCAGGAGTAAACCTGGAAGAGAGACAACGGTAATGAATACAACTCCCTCACAGCGATTAGGTTTTTTGCATCACATCAGGCTGGTTCCGTTATTTGCCTACATTCTTGGCGGTATCTTAGTTCTATTCGCATTAAGTTCAGCCCTGGCCGGCTATTTCCTTTGGCAGGCCGATCGCGATCAGCGTGATGTTACTGCGGAGATTGAGATTCGGACCGGGTTAGCGAACAGTTCAGATTTTTTGCGTTCAGCCCGGATCAATATGATTCAGGCCGGGGCAGCGAGTCGTATTGCGGAAATGGAAGCAATGAAGCGAAATATTGCGCAAGCCGAATCGGAGATTAAACAGTCGCAGCAAGGGTATCGTGCTTATCAGAATCGGCCGGTGAAAACACCTGCTGATGAAGCCCTCGACACTGAATTAAATCAACGCTTTCAGGCTTATATCACGGGTATGCAACCTATGTTGAAATATGCCAAAAATGGCATGTTTGAAGCGATTATCAATCATGAAAGTGAGCAGATCCGACCGCTGGATAATGCTTATACCGATATTTTGAACAAAGCCGTTAAGATACGTAGCACCAGAGCCAACCAACTGGCGGAATTGGCCCATCAGCGCACCCGCCTGGGTGGGATGTTCATGATTGGCGCGTTTGTGCTTGCCCTGGTGATGACGCTGATAACATTTATGGTGCTACGTCGGATCGTCATTCGTCCACTGCAACATGCCGCACAACGGATTGAAAAAATCGCCAGTGGCGATCTGACGATGAATGATGAACCGGCGGGTCGTAATGAAATCGGTCGCTTAAGTCGTCATTTACAGCAAATGCAGCATTCACTGGGGATGACAGTAGGGACTGTTCGACAGGGTGCGGAAGAGATTTATCGTGGCACCAGCGAAATTTCCGCTGGCAATGCGGACCTTTCATCCCGCACCGAAGAACAAGCGGCGGCAATCGAACAAACTGCCGCCAGCATGGAGCAACTCACTGCGACGGTGAAACAGAATGCGGATAACGCGCATCATGCCAGCAAACTGGCGCAAGAGGCTTCTATTAAAGCCAGCGATGGCGGGCAGACGGTTTCCGGTGTAGTAAAAACGATGGGCGCTATCTCCACGAGTTCGAAGAAAATTTCCGAGATCACCGCCGTCATCAACAGTATTGCTTTCCAGACGAATATTCTGGCACTGAATGCTGCCGTTGAAGCCGCGCGAGCGGGTGAGCAAGGGCGTGGATTTGCCGTTGTCGCCAGCGAAGTACGGACACTCGCAAGCCGCAGCGCCCAGGCGGCGAAAGAGATTGAAGGCTTGATCAGTGAATCAGTCAGGTTAATTGACCTGGGATCGGATGAGGTGGCAACGGCAGGGAAAACCATGTGCACTATTGTTGATGCCGTCGCGAGTGTCACACATATCATGCAGGAAATCACCATCGCCTCGGATGAACAAAGTCGAGGCATAACGCAGGTTAGCCAGGCGATTTCTGAAATGGATAAGGTGACGCAACAGAATGCTTCTCTGGTAGAAGAGGCCTCAACGGCAGCGGTGTCCCTTGAAGAACAGGCGGCACGACTAACTGAGGCGGTGGACGTATTCCGTCTGAACAAACATTCTGTGTCGGCAGAACCACGAGGAGCGGGTGAACCAGTTAGTTTTGCTACGGTGTGAAAATGTTAAAGGAGGGATCGACAGATCCCTTCACCTTTCAGAACGGCATTGATTTTCGAATAGCGTTAATCATCAACTGGCAACCAGAAGAGAACGTCGCATCTACGCGGGTCAGTATTCCAATCGGTTCGCCTGCACCATGTCCCGGAACAGGCAGGGCTACCAGCGTGGCATGACGCAGGTCGTCTTTTACAGCGCCAGAAGGGACAAACCACACGTAATCGTATTCAACCGTAAGTTGACGAGATAGCGAAGCAGACAGCGTTTCGATACAACCCGAAGGAATTTTACATCCCTGGCTCTGCACTAATGCATCTGAATGCTGGCGTGGCGCAGTGCCTTCTGGTGATACAACGACCGGCCATTCCAGCACCCGGCTTAGCGTTACGTTCTCCTGAAGTAGCGGGTGATTGGGGCGGACAACCAGCTTCAGCGATTCAAGAAACAGCAGTTCATAATTAAGCCCGTTCATCAGTTCAGGATCTGACATCCGACCAATGCCGATATCGATTTCCCCGGTTTTTAAACCCCCCAGAATCATAGGGTTACTCATTGTCGCAACTTGCAAGGTCGTCTCTTTTTGTTGCTGATGAAACTGACCTATAACCGAAGGTAATATCCCTAGTGCCGCAGTAGGTAGCGCACCAACCCTGACGACATCATTATTAAGACCTTCTTTACGATGAAGCGACTGTCCGGCAGTGTTGATGGCGTCAAGAACTCTGACTGCATGCGTTAAAAATTGTTCGCCGGGTAAGGTAAGTTGCGCCCCCTGACGACCACGCTCAAACAAGCGAGCGCCCGTCAGCTGCTCCAGTTCATTCAATGTCTTAGAGAGCGCAGGTTGACTCAAATTAAGGGTTTCAGCCGCGCGCCCCAAAGTTCCTTGTTGTGCGACAGCTACGAATGTATGAAGGTGGCGCAAACGGATGCGCTGACTAAACAGACTATTTTTTTCCATAAGCGATGTTAAAAACGAAGCGGTGTCGCTGACAAGTGAAGTTGTTTTATTATGATAACTTGATTGCAAAATATTATTAACAATTAAGGCAACTATGTTACAGCAAAATGGATAATATTGATGTTTTCGCGGCGAGATCACAGTTTGTAAATTCTTCCAGCCGGAGTGAATGCGGTTACCTACACTCCAGATTACTGACCACTGGAGGCAGACACTATGGCGAACAGCATCACGGCGGATGAGATTCGGGAACAGTTTTCGCAGGCAATGTCAGCCATGTACCAGCAAGAAGTTCCGCAGTACGGCACGCTGCTGGAACTGGTAGCTGATGTAAATCTGGCGGTGCTGGAAAACAATCCTCAACTGCACGAAAAAATGGTAAATGCAGACGAGCTGGCGCGACTGAATGTTGAACGTCATGGGGCGATTCGCGTTGGGACTGCACAAGAGCTTGCTACTCTTCGGCGGATGTTTGCCATTATGGGGATGTACCCGGTGAGCTATTACGATCTCTCGCAGGCGGGGGTGCCGGTACATTCCACAGCATTTCGGCCCATTGATGATGCTTCTCTGGCGCGTAATCCCTTCCGCGTTTTTACTTCATTACTCCGCCTTGAGCTTATCGAGAACGAAATTTTGCGCCAGAAAGCGGCGGAGATTCTGCGTCAGCGCGATATCTTCACCCCACGTTGTCGACAACTGTTAGAGGAATATGAGCAGCGGGGCGGTTTTAACGAAACACAGGCACAGGAGTTTGTGCAGGAAGCCCTGGAAACGTTTCGTTGGCACCAGTCAGCAACGGTAGATGAAGAAACCTATCGCGCCTTGCACAACGAACATCGGTTGATTGCTGATGTGGTCTGTTTTCCTGGATGCCTTATCAACCACCTGACGCCACGCACGCTGGATATTGACCGGGTGCAGTCGATGATGCCTGAATGCGGAATTGAACCCAAAATTCTGATCGAAGGGCCGCCGCGCCGCGAGGTACCGATTTTACTACGCCAGACTAGCTTTAAAGCACTGGAAGAGACGGTGTTGTTTGCAGGGCAGAAACAGGGCACGCATACCGCGCGCTTTGGTGAAATAGAGCAGCGTGGCGTGGCATTAACGCCGAAAGGACGACAACTGTATGATGATCTACTGCGGAACGCTGGAACCGGGCAGGATAATCTCACTCACCAAATGCATTTACAGGAAACCTTCCGCACTTTTCCTGACAGTGAGTTTTTAATGCGTCAGCAAGGGCTGGGATGGTTCCGGTACCGTCTGACGCCTTCGGGTGAGGCGCATCGTCAGGCGATTCATTCCGGAGACGATCCACAGCCCTTAATAGAACGTGGTTGGGTAGTGGCGCAACCCATTACCTATGAAGATTTCTTGCCCGTTAGCGCGGCGGGGATCTTCCAGTCAAATCTGGGTAATGAAACGCGGGCATGCAATCACGGTGATGCCAGTCGCGAAGCATTTGAGCAGGCGTTGGGGTGTCCGGTTTTGGATGAGTTCCAGCTTTATCAGGAAGCGGAAGAACGCAGTAAACGTCGCTGTGGTTTGCTTTAAATTCTGACCATCCGCCTTTGCAAAAATTTGCCTGATTTTACAAACGAATCAGGCTCATCCCATCGACATAAAAAAAATGCCAATTTATGCATATTCTCTGATTTCAACAATTGGATTATTAATAAATATTGTCTAGAGTGAGCGGTCATAAATAAGCACTTTCTTGCCGCTGAAAATGACCAGCGCGGGACCATTCACAACACCAGAAGGACTCACTTTCAGGTATGGATCGTAGACGATTTATTAAAGGTTCAATGGCTATGGCCGCCGTGTGCGGTACCAGCGGCATTGCTTCTCTTTTTTCTCAGGCGGCATTCGCGGCCGATTCTGATATTGCCGACGGGCAAACCCAGCGTTTTGACTTCTCCATTCTACAGTCAATGGCGCACGACTTAGCGCAAACAGTATGGCGTGGTGCACCACGTCCGTTACCTGAGACTCTGGCGACAATGACGCCGCAGGCTTATAACAGTATTCAATACGACGCCGAAAAATCGCTCTGGCATAACGTTGAAAACCGTCAACTGGACGCTCAGTTTTTCCATATGGGAATGGGATTCCGTCGCCGCGTTCGTATGTTTTCTGTAGATCCAGCAACACATCTGGCGCGTGAAATTCACTTTCGCCCGGAGTTGTTCAAATACAACGATGCGGGTGTGGATACCAAACAATTAGAAGGGCAAAGCGATCTCGGTTTTGCCGGTTTTCGCGTGTTTAAAGCCCCCGAACTGGCGCGCCGTGATGTAGTATCATTCCTCGGCGCGAGTTATTTCCGCGCCGTTGATGACACATATCAATACGGTTTGTCGGCCCGCGGCCTGGCGATCGACACTTACACCGACAGCAAAGAAGAGTTCCCCGACTTTACCGCCTTCTGGTTTGATACGGTAAAACCAGGGGCAACCACCTTTACTGTTTATGCGTTGCTCGATAGCGCCAGCATTACTGGTGCCTATAAGTTCACTATCCATTGTGAGAAAAGTCAGGTGATTATGGATGTGGAAAATCACCTGTATGCGCGCAAAGACATTAAACAGCTGGGCATTGCGCCGATGACCAGCATGTTCAGCTGCGGTACTAATGAACGTCGGATGTGCGATACAATTCATCCGCAAATTCATGACTCTGATCGTCTGTCCATGTGGCGGGGCAACGGCGAGTGGATTTGCCGTCCGCTGAACAATCCGCAAAAATTGCAGTTCAATGCTTACACCGACAACAACCCGAAAGGGTTTGGTTTATTGCAACTGGATCGTGATTTCTCCCATTATCAGGACATTATGGGCTGGTATAACAAACGCCCAAGTCTGTGGGTGGAACCGCGTAACAAGTGGGGTAAGGGCACCATCGGCCTGATGGAAATCCCAACAACGGGCGAAACGCTGGATAACATTGTCTGCTTCTGGCAGCCAGAAAAAGCTGTAAAAGCGGGTGATGAGTTTGCATTCCAGTATCGTCTGTACTGGAGTGCGCAACCGCCTGTTCATTGCCCATTAGCGCGCGTTATGGCGACGCGTACCGGCATGGGCGGTTTCCCGGAAGGTTGGGCGCCAGGTGAACATTATCCCGAAAAATGGGCGCGACGTTTTGCCGTCGATTTCGTTGGTGGTGATCTGAAAGCTGCCGCGCCAAAAGGCATTGAGCCGGTGATTACGCTTTCCAGTGGGGAAGCGAAGCAAATCGAAATTCTCTATATTGAACCCATTGATGGTTATCGTATTCAGTTTGACTGGTATCCGACTTCGGACTCCACTGATCCGGTCGATATGCGGATGTATCTGCGTTGTCAGGGCGACGCTATCAGTGAAACATGGCTGTATCAGTATTTCCCGCCAGCGCCGGATAAACGTCAGTATGTTGATGACCGCGTGATGAGTTAATCGTTTTTTCTTCGGCATCTTCTTCGGGAGGTGCCGTCTGGTTAAACACGATCCCGCTCGCATTTTTCCCTAAGTTAAATGAGTAATCTGATGGTGTGTATTTCAGATACACCTTGTCAGCCACTAACAGGGAGTGCGTATGTTTCCAGAATACCGAGATTTAATATCCCGTCTGAAAAACGAAAATCCTCGCTTTATGTCCTTGTTCGATAAACACAATAAACTTGATCATGAAATTGCCAGAAAGGAAGGTTCCGACGGTCGAGGGTACAATGCGGAAGTGGTCCGCATGAAAAAACAAAAGCTACAGTTAAAAGATGAGATGCTCAAAATCCTGCAGCAGGTGAGCGTCAAAGAGGTGTAAACTTTCCTAAGCCGCCAGCCAGGCGGCTTTTTTAACAGCTGCATGGATTGACTGGAGATAAGATGACTGAAACGATAAAAGTAAGCGAATCACTTGAATTACATGCTGTTGCGGAAAGTCATGTCACACCTCTTTATCAGTTAATCTGTAAAAATAGAACCTGGTTACAGCAGTCGCTAAACTGGCCGCAGTTTGTTCAAAGTGAAGAGGACACGCGAAAAACGGTGCAGGGTAATGTGATGTTGCATCAACGCGGCTATGCCAAAATGTTCATGATTTTCAAAGAAGATGAACTTATCGGCGTTATCTCTTTTAATCGTATTGAACCACTGAATAAAACCGCTGAAATCGGCTACTGGCTCGACGAATCTCATCAGGGGCAGGGGATCATTTCTCAGGCGCTGCAGGCATTGATTCATCATTACGCTCAGTCTGGTGAACTTAGACGCTTCGTGATCAAATGTCGGGTGGACAATCCGCAAAGCAACCAGGTAGCGTTGCGCAATGGTTTTATCCTTGAAGGTTGCCTTAAACAGGCTGAGTTCCTGAATGATGCCTATGATGATGTGAACTTATACGCGCGTATTATCGATTCACAATAACCCTGCCAGCAGCGTTCGCGTAATGCGCTCCTCGCCGTTAATGACTTTTGGACCACGGATATGAATCGTGTCGCCATCAAAGGCTTCAACGACGGCGTGGTCAGTTAACTCCACATGGTTTTCAATTATCACCGCACCTGTAATACGGCTCTCACCTTGTATGACAACGTGCTCGTCGAGCAGAATCGGTCCGCCACGTACCACGGCATTTCCGCCAATCAAGACATGATGTTTTAACACACAATTACCTTCCACAATGGCATATTCCGCCACCTGTGAACTGTAATGAATCGTCGGAATGGCATCTTCTTCTATGCCAGATTTCACCTGCGCGTGACCGTAAACTTTAGCGCAATCGCATAGCCAGACGTTGTTCTCTTCATTACCTTCAATACTGGCAAAATCAAAAACTTCGGCGCGATGTTCAATAAAAGCATACCGGACGACGGCATCGTCATAAATTTGTGCCTGGTGGACAATACGCGAGGCGCTAACCCTCGCGCGATCATAAATTTGTAGCAGGAGTTGATAGTCGGGCGTTAAGCCTTGTGCGGCGACGATCATAGAATGTTGATCAATTAAGGCGTGACCAAATATTCTACATTGACCGCAAACTAATGAGTCACGAATGGTGACGCTGTCACTTATATATGCACCCTGGCTGATTTCACTATTATCGATCCAGACATTATCCGTTGCGTAAACCTCTCCCCACAGCACGCTGGTGCCGGTGATACGCGTATTCCCGGAAATCACCGTTCCGCCGAACGCAATAGCATTCTGGTCGTAAATCCAGCAATTTCCTTCCTGTGCTAACACCGTTTCGTGATCGATCCAGCCGCCAGCGCTTCCTGCTATCACATCGTTAAAATCGCTCATGGCGATAATTTGCCGTAATAACACACTTTTTTTAGTGCCATCTTCCTGATAACTAAAGGCTCGCTGTTCTTCACTTAGACGATATTTACGCATAGCGTTTTCCCACAGGTGACTTACTATAACCGTAGCAAATTCTGCGGCTCTGGCAATGCTCGAGAAAATTCCATAAAATGCATTTCAAATATACTTTATAAATTAAACAAAATGAGTAAGAAGATGCAGAGCGATAAAGTGCTCAATTTGCCGGCAGGCTACTTTGGTATTGTGTTGGGGACGATAGGGATGGGATTTGCCTGGCGCTATGCCAGCCAGGTTTGGCAGGTCAGCCACTGGTTGGGGGATGGGCTGGTGATTCTGGCGATGATCATCTGGGGATTATTGACTGGCGCATTTATTACCCGACTCATACGCTTTCCGCATAGCGTGCTGGCAGAAGTGCGCCATCCAGTGCTGAGCAGTTTTGTGAGTTTGTTTCCGGCAACGACGATGCTGGTGGCGATTGGTTTTGTTCCGTGGTTTCGCCCACTGGCGGTGTGCCTGTTCAGTTTTGGTGTCGTGGTTCAGTTGGCTTATGCCGCCTGGCAAACTGCGGGATTATGGCGCGGATCTCACCCTGAAGAAGCTACCACGCCTGGACTGTATCTGCCGACAGTTGCCAACAACTTTATCAGCGCAATGGCCTGTGGTGCGTTGGGCTACACCGACGCCGGTCTGGTGTTTTTAGGCGCAGGCGTTTTCTCATGGCTAAGCCTGGAACCGGTGATCTTGCAGCGTCTGCGCAGTTCGGGAGAATTACCCACGGCACTGCGGACATCACTCGGCATTCAGCTCGCTCCTGCGCTGGTGGCCTGTAGTGCCTGGCTGAGCGTCAACGGCGGCGAGGGTGACACGCTGGCGAAAATGCTTTTCGGTTATGGACTGCTGCAACTGCTGTTTATGCTACGTCTGATGCCATGGTATCTCTCCCAGCCATTTAATGCTTCATTCTGGAGTTTCTCGTTCGGCGTATCTGCACTGGCAACCACCGGTTTGCATCTGGGGAGTGGCAGCGATAATGGATTTTTCCATACGCTGGCGGTGCCGCTGTTTATCTTTACCAATTTTATTATTGCAATACTGCTCATTCGTACTTTTGCGCTTCTGATGCAGGGAAAATTGTTAGTCAGAACCGAGCGCGCCGTTTTAATGAAAGCAGAGGACAAAGAATGATCATTCGTGATGAAAACTATTTTACTGATAAATATGAATTAACCCGCACACACTCTGAAGTGCTGGAAGCGGTGAAAGTGGTTAAACCGGGTAAAACGCTGGATCTGGGCTGTGGCAATGGTCGTAACAGTCTTTACCTGGCAGCCAATGGTTATGATGTTGACGCATGGGATAAAAATGCCATGAGTATCGCCAACGTCGAGCGCATTAAGTCCATTGAAAATCTGGATAATTTACACACCCGGGTCGTTGATCTGAATAACCTCACATTTGATGGACAGTACGATTTTATTCTTTCTACTGTGGTGCTGATGTTCCTTGAGGCTAAAACCATCCCAGGGCTGATTGCCAATATGCAACGTTGCACTAAACCTGGCGGTTACAACCTGATTGTGGCGGCGATGGATACCGCTGATTATCCATGTACCGTCGGCTTCCCGTTTGCCTTCAAAGAGGGGGAATTACGTCGATATTACGAAGGCTGGGAGATGGTGAAATACAATGAAGACGTCGGCGAACTGCACCGCACCGACGCCAACGGTAATCGTATTAAACTGCGTTTCGCCACGATGCTGGCACGTAAAAAATGATCCGGTAAGAACAAAGCGCGTGAAAATTCCCCACGCTGAGATGGTTTACTGTTCTTCTTTTCGGTAAGCATATTTTTTATCGAAGGGATGTGAAATTAATCACAGTAGTCGAAGTTTTTTAGCCGCTTAACTTACTGAAATTTAACTACTGATGATTGACTTAGCCCCTTTTTCGGCATTGACTATGTCGTCTGAAAAGGGGCTAAAAAATTTATTTTCACCAACACTTTTTTTGCCACAACACGAAGCGGCGCTTTTTGCTATAACTTAGAAAGTAATATAATCATCTCAGGAAACTATTCATGCGTACCACATCATTTGCGAAAGTTGCAGCTTTATGCGGCTTGTTGGCTCTGTCTGGTTGTGCCTCTAAAATCACCCAGCCAGATAAATATTCTGGTTTTTTAAACAATTACTCTGATTTAAAAGAAACAACCTCGGCAACAGGTAAACCTGTTTTACGTTGGGTAGACCCGAGTTTTGATCAAAGCAAATATGACAGCATCGTCTGGAACCCAATCACTTATTATCCGGTACCGAAACCTTCTACCCAGGTAGGGCAGAAAGTTCTGGATAAAATTTTGAACTATACCAACACCGAAATGAAAGAAGCGATAGCGCAGCGTAAACCACTGGTTACCACCGCTGGGCCGCGTAGTCTGATTTTCCGTGGGGCCATTACCGGTGTAGATACCAGCAAAGAAGGGCTGCAATTCTATGAAGTGGTTCCTGTTGCATTAGTGGTTGCGGGGACGCAAATGGCTACAGGCCACCGTACCATGGATACTCGCTTGTATTTTGAAGGTGAGCTGATTGATGCAGCGACTAATAAACCGGTTATCAAAGTCGTTCGTCAGGGCGAAGGTAAAGACCTGAATAACGAAAGTACGCCAATGGCTTTCGAAAATATTAAACAAGTTATTGATGATATGGCGACCGATGCCACCATGTTTGACGTTAACAAAAAGTAGTTCCAGACGCGCCATCGTTAGATGGCGCTTTTTATTATCGGTTTCTGTCAGCGATTAAATTCAACACCACGTAACAAACGCCTCCGGCAATTAATCCCCAAAACGCAGAACCAATCCCGAACAGCGTCAATCCACTTGCCGTTACCAGAAATGCCACCACCGCCGCGTCGCGCTCACGCTCATTATGCAGCGCCTGATACAAACTGCCGCCAATGGTACTCAACAGCGCAAGACCTGCCAGCAGCTGGATCCAACTTACGGGCAGGGCAGCCATCATCCCGGTAATGGCACTACCAAACAGACCTGCGATCAAATAAAAAATACCAGCAACGGCAGCGGCCAGCCAACGTTGATCTTTATCCGGATGCGCTTCCGGGCTTTGGCAAATAGCCGCGGTGATTGCCGCAATACCGACGGAATAAACGCCGAAAGGGGAAAAAAACAGTGCCAGCAATCCAGTAAACACAATCAACGGCGAAACAGGAGCCGAATACCCGGCTGCTTTCATTGCTGCGATACCCGGTGCGTTTTGCGATGCCATCGTCACCAGAAAAAGGGGGAGTGCAACGCTCAGACTGTGAGCAAACGAAAAATCAGGGGGAATATAAGTGGGGAGAACGGGTTTAAAGACAACATCAGTTGTGACAACGTCACCTTGCGCGATAACGATCACGATCCCAATAATCATCGCGGCAATTACCGCATAGCGCGGCGCAACGGCCCTGGTTGCCAGCCATACCAGCAACATACTGCCACACAACGTAAATTGACCATCCAGACTGGCAAACGCCTGTAAACCAAAACGTAATAAAATCCCGGCAAGCATTGCCGCCGCAAGCGAGTGCGGAATAATGCGCATCAGACGAGCAAAGAGTCCCGTTATGCCGTAGAGGACTATTAACACGTTGGTGACAATAAAAACGCCGATGGCTTCGTTAAGTGTTAGTCCCTGTAATCCGGTGACCAACAAAGCCGCACCAGGCGTTGACCATGCGGTGAGAACAGGTACACGATACCATAATGTCAGAGTCAGCGTACTGACGCCCATTGCCAGCCCCAGCGCCGTCATCCAGCCAGAGATTTGTGCAGTGGTGGCTCCGGCGACAATCGCTGCTTGCCAGATTATTGCCGCTGAACTGGCGTAGCCAATTAATACCGCCAGAAACCCCGCCAGTAGCGTGGGTGGAGGAATAGAAAACAGACGCATAGTCACCTCGTGCGTTATAACGTACGGCTAACGTAGCATTTGTCCGTTATAACGCACAAGTGATAAACTTCCGTTTTGCCGGAGGAGTCGCATGGAAAATCTCGCTCGCTTTTTATCCACCACACTTAAACAACTACGTCAGCAGCGCGGCTGGAGTCTTTCGCGACTGGCAGAAGCGACGGGCGTTTCTAAAGCGATGTTAGGGCAGATTGAGCGTAATGAATCCAGCCCGACGGTCGCGACATTATGGAAAATTGCCACCGGGTTGAACGTGCCATTTTCAACATTTATTTCTCCGCCGCAGTCCGCTACGCCTTCAGTTTATGATCCACAACGGCAGGCGATGGTGATCACTTCGCTGTTTCCTTATGATCCACAACTCTGCTTTGAACACTTCTCGATTCAGATGGCACCCGGTGCAATAAGCGAATCGACGCCCCATGAAAAGGGGGTAATCGAACATGTCGTCGTCATTGATGGACAACTTGATCTGTGTGTTGATGGTGAATGGCAGAGCCTTAATTGTGGGGAAGGCGTTCGATTTGCTGCAGACGTCACGCATGTCTATCGTAATGGTGGGGAGCAAACCGTACATTTTCATTCCCTCATCCATTACCCGCGCAGTTAAGCGGGAAAACTATTTCGCAACGTCGCGCTTGTGGCTAAAATAGCCGCCATTTTTCAGCTACTGGATAAGAAAGTGACCGTATCTTCTCATCGTCTTGAACTGTTAAGCCCGGCACGCGATGCCGCCATTGCCCGCGAAGCTATTTTGCACGGTGCCGATGCTGTTTATATCGGCGGCCCTGGTTTTGGTGCCCGTCATAATGCCAGTAATAGCCTGAAATATATTGCCGAGTTGGTGCCGTTTGCCCATCGTTATGGTGCAAAAATTTTCGTCACGCTTAACACCATTTTGCATGATGATGAGCTGGAACCCGCGCAACGGCTGATTACTGACCTCTACCAGGCCGGTGTCGATGCGCTGATTGTTCAGGATATGGGGATTCTGGAACTTGATATTCCGCCGATTGAACTGCACGCCAGTACGCAGTGCGATATTCGTACAGTAGAAAAAGCGAAGTTCCTCTCTGATGTTGGCTTCACGCAGATTGTGCTGGCGCGAGAGCTGAATCTTGAGCAGATCCGCGCGATTCACCAGGCCACGGACGCGACCATTGAATTCTTTATTCATGGCGCATTGTGCGTGGCCTATTCGGGTCAGTGCTACATTTCTCATGCGCAAACAGGGCGTAGCGCCAACCGTGGCGATTGCTCGCAGGCGTGCCGTTTGCCATACACATTGAAAGACGATCAGGGGCGGGTGGTTTCCTATGAAAAACATCTGCTGTCGATGAAAGATAACGATCAGACTGCCAACCTCGGCGCGCTGATTGATGCTGGCGTACGCTCCTTCAAGATTGAAGGGCGTTACAAAGATATGAGCTACGTGAAGAATATCACCGCCCATTATCGTCAGATGCTGGATGCCATTATTGAAGAACGTGGCGATCTGGCGCGCGCTTCATCAGGTCGTACTGAACATTTCTTTGTTCCATCGACGGAAAAGACTTTCCACCGTGGTAGCACAGATTATTTTGTGAATGCCCGTAAAGGCGATATTGGCGCGTTCGATTCGCCGAAATTTATCGGCCTGCCGGTGGGCGAAGTATTGAAAGTAGCGAAAGATCATATTGATGTTGCCGTTACCGAGCCACTGGCAAATGGCGATGGCCTGAACGTGATGATTAAACGTGAAGTCGTCGGTTTTCGTGCCAATACGGTAGAGAAAACCGGAGAAAATCAGTACCGCGTCTGGCCCAATGAAATGCCAGCAGATTTGCACAAAATTCGCCCGCATCACCCACTAAACCGTAATCTTGATCATAACTGGCAGCAGGCACTGACAAAAACCTCCAGCGAACGTCGGGTGGCGGTAGACATTGAACTGGGCGGCTGGCAGGAACAACTGATTCTGACCCTCACCAGTGAAGAGGGTGTCAGCATCACGCATACGCTGGACGGGCAGTTCGACGAAGCCAATAACGCCGAAAAAGCAATGAACAATCTGAAGGATGGTCTGGCAAAACTGGGGCAAACCATCTATTACGCCCGCAATGTGCAAATTAATTTGCCGGGGGCGCTGTTTGTACCAAACAGTTTGTTAAACCAGTTCCGCCGTGAAGCCGCCGATATGCTTGATGCTGCGCGTCTTGCCAGTTATCAGCGCGGCAGTCGTAAACCTGTTGCTGACCCTGCGCCGGTTTATCCGCAAACGCATTTGAGTTTCCTCGCGAACGTATACAACCAGAAAGCGCGTGAATTTTATCATCGCTATGGTGTGCAACTGATTGACGCGGCGTATGAGGCACATGAAGAGAAGGGCGAAGTCCCGGTGATGATCACCAAGCATTGTCTGCGCTTTGCCTTCAATCTGTGCCCGAAACAGGCGAAAGGCAATATCAAAAGCTGGAAGGCGACGCCAATGCAACTGGTTAACGGCGATGAAGTATTAACGCTAAAGTTTGATTGCCGCCCATGCGAGATGCACGTCATTGGCAAAATCAAAAATCACATACTGAAAATGCCGTTACCGGGAAGCGTAGTGGCATCCGTAAGTCCGGATGATCTGCTGAAAACATTGCCGAAGCGAAAAGGGTAAAACGCCAGTTTTCGGGTTACTCACCACTCATCAAATTTGCATGATATTGCCTGCCGGGTAAGGCGTCATGCCGCATCCGGCAACAAATGACTCAACGCTGTCCCGCTTCTGGTTTGCGCGATTTTTGCCAGTAAAAATGCTCGCGCAAACCTTCCGCCGACTCTTCCGCCACAGCACGCAATTCATCGCTGTCCGCTTCATGACGCAGCTGATGATCCACATTCTTTACCCACATAAATTCATGTCCTTTGTGCCCTGCCATGAGTTGTCCTGAGAACAGCGCACACGTTAATAAGACAACCGATAACGCCTTCGAAAACATCCCGCCACCTTTTTCTAACCTTTTGCCGCTATGATGCCGATCGTTTCTTGAGGTTATTATTCAGTTTTGCAAATTAGAGCAAAGAAATTCTGGAATCTTCCTTCCTGATTTTGCATTGCATTCTGCCGTTGCGGCGATTTAGTGCTATTTTCGAGCACATTACACACGGAGGTAAACTTCGCCATTAAATAGTCACGATCACTTTATTGAAGTGCCTTTGAGCGTCGCCTCTAAGGTATTGCTGTTAAATGCTTTTTTACAGTCAGAAATCACTCAGCAAGAGTTAGCCAGGCGAATTGGCAAACATAAACAGGAGATCACTCGCCTATTTAATTTGCACCATGTGACAAAAATCGACGCCGTCCAGCTCGCGGCTAATGCGCTTGGCAAAGAGTTATCGCTGGTGATGGTTTAATTACAGTTAATGAAAAGTTGTCATTTTTAACAACTGATATAGACTGCCGAATCATCTGCACATAATTACGATTCGATAATGAAAAAATACCAGCAGCTTGCAGAACAATTACGCGAGCAGATTGCGTCGGGTATCTGGCAACCCGGCGATCGTTTGCCTTCGTTGCGTGACCAGGTGGCGCTTTCTGGCATGAGCTTTATGACTGTCAGCCATGCCTATCAGTTGCTCGAAAGTCAGGGATATATTATCGCGCGACCGCAATCGGGTTATTACGTTGCGCCACAGGCAATAAAAATGCCGAAAGCGACAGTCATTCCAGTTACACGAGATGAAGCAGTCGATATCAACACCTATATTTTTGATATGTTGCAGGCCAGTCGTGATCCGTCGGTCGTTCCGTTTGCCTCGGCCTTTCCCGACCCGCGACTTTTCCCCCTCCAACAACTAAACCGCTCGCTGGCGCAGGTAAGCAAAACCGCCACGGCGATGAGCGTGATTGAAAACTTACCGCCAGGAAACGTAGAACTGCGTCAGGCTATTGCTCGTCGATATGCCTTACAGGGCATCACCATTTCTCCTGATGAAATTGTCATTACCGCCGGGGCGTTAGAGGCATTAAACCTCAGTTTGCAAGCGGTAACTGAACCGGGCGATTGGGTGATAGTAGAGAATCCTTGTTTCTACGGCGCGTTGCAGGCGCTGGAGCGGTTACGGCTGAAGGCGTTATCGGTAGCGACGGATATTAAAGAAGGGATCGATCTTCAGGCGCTGGAACTGGCGTTGCAGGAGTATCCGGTGAAAGCGTGCTGGCTGATGACTAATAGCCAGAACCCACTTGGATTTACCTTAACGCCGCAGAAAAAAGTGCGGCTGGTAGCGTTGCTCAATCAGTACAACGTAACGCTGATTGAAGATGACGTTTATAGCGAACTTTATTTTGGACGGGAAAAACCGCTGCCTGCGAAAGCGTGGGATCGCCACGATGGTGTTTTGCATTGCTCTTCGTTTTCGAAATGTCTGGTGCCTGGTTTTCGTATTGGTTGGGTCGCCGCCGGAAAACATGCACGTAAAATTCAACGCTTGCAGTTGATGAGTACGCTTTCCACCAGCTCACCGATGCAGCTTGCGCTGGTGGATTACCTTTCTACTCGCCGATACGATGCTCATCTTCGTCGCCTGCGTCGCCAGCTTGCGGAACGTAAACAACGCGCCTGGCAGGCTTTGCTGCGTTATCTGCCTGCGGAAGTCAAAATTCATCACAATGACAGCGGTTATTTTCTCTGGCTGGAGCTCCCCGAGCCGTTAGATGCAGGAGAATTAAGCCTGGTGGCACTGACGCATCATATCAGTATTGCGCCGGGTAATATGTTTTCTACCGGTGAAAACTGGTCACGTTTTTTTCGTTTTAATACCGCGTGGCAGTGGGGAGAACGTGAAGAACAGGCGGTAAAACAATTAGGCAAACTTATTCAAGAACGGCTGTAATAGCGTTTAATTTAATTCCTCTCAGGTTGGGTAATATGAATTTCGAATAGCAGTCATATATCCTAACTCCTTGTCTATACTCCAGAAGATAACCTTACAGACGGCATAATGCGCGGTAGCTCACAACCTGATTAAATTTTCTCAGGGCCGAAGGTGTGCCTGCAAGCCGCCGTCTATGGTTAAACAAGGAGATATTTTTACGGCACGGCGGCTGAACAATTAATTACGACAGGAGTAAGACCTTATGAGCAAGACATTTGCCCGCAGCAGCCTGTGTGCGCTCAGCATGACAATAATGACCGCTCACGCCGCCGAACCGCCTACCAATTTAGAGAATCCGGAAGGGCGACTGGATATTATCGCCTAGCCGGGATACATCGAACGCGGACAAACTGATAAACAGTACGACTGGGTAACGCAATTCGAAAAAGAGACAGGCTGCGCGGTGAATGTTAAAACCGCCGCGACTTCCGATGAAATGGTCAGTCTGATGGCCAAAGGGGGTTACGATCTGGTTACGGCATCCGGCGATGCCTCGCTGCGTTTGATTATGGGCAAACGCGTGCAGCCAATTAATACCGCCTTGATTCCCAACTGGAAAGCGCTCGATCCGCGCGTGGTTAAAGGCGACTGGTTTAACGTTGGTGGCAAAGTTTACGGCACACCTTACCAATGGGGGCCGAACCTGCTGATGTACAACACTAAAACCTTCCCGACGCCGCCGGATAGCTGGCAAGTGGTTTTTGTTGAGCAGAATCTGCCGGACGGCAAGAGCAATAAAGGCCGGGTACAGGCTTATGATGGCCCTATCTACATTGCGGATGCCGCGTTGTTCGTCAAAGCCACGCAGCCACAGTTGGGCATCAGTGATCCGTATCAACTCACCGAAGAACAGTATCAGGCGGTGCTGAAAGTGCTGCGCGATCAACATAATTTGATCCATCGCTACTGGCATGACACTACCGTGCAAATGAGCGATTTCAAAAACGAGGGTGTGGTTGCTTCCAGTGCATGGCCCTATCAGGCCAACGCCCTGAAAGCCGAAGGCCAGCCTGTCGCTACCGTTTTCCCGAAGGAGGGCGTTACCGGTTGGGCTGACACCACCATGCTACATAGCGAAGCGAAACATCCGGTTTGCGCCTACAAATGGATGAACTGGTCATTAACCCCAAAAGTGCAGGGCGATGTGGCGGCCTGGTTTGGCTCGTTACCAGTAGTGCCGCAAGGGTGTAAAGCCAGTCCGTTATTAGGCGAGAAAGGTTGTGAAACAAACGGTTTTAACTATTTCGATAAAATCGCCTTCTGGAAAACGCCTATAGCAGAAGGGGGCAAGTTTGTTCCCTACAGTCGCTGGACGCAGGATTACATTGCCATTATGGGCGGTCGCTAACTTCGCTGGGGTGTTTTATGACGTACGCAGTGGAGTTTGACGACGTCTCACGGTTGTACGGTGACGTGCGCGCAGTAGATGGCGTCAGTATTGCGATAAAAGATGGTGAGTTCTTCTCTATGCTGGGGCCGTCCGGCTCCGGCAAAACCACTTGCCTGCGCCTGATTGCTGGATTCGAACAGCTTTCCGGCGGGGCTATCTCTATTTTTGGTACGCCCGCCAGCAATCTGCCACCGTGGGAGCGGGACGTGAATACTGTCTTCCAGGACTACGCGCTATTTCCGCATATGTCGATTCTTGACAACGTAGCCTACGGGCTGATGGTCAAAGGCGTGAATAAAAAGCAGCGGCATGCAATGGCGCAAGAGGCGCTTGAGAAAGTGGCGTTGGGGTTTGTACAGCAACGTAAACCGTCACAACTTTCTGGTGGTCAGCGCCAGCGGGTTGCCATCGCCAGAGCACTGGTGAACGAACCGCGTGTGTTGTTGCTGGATGAACCGCTCGGCGCGCTGGATCTCAAATTGCGAGAGCAAATGCAGCTTGAGCTGAAAAAGCTGCAACAGTCTCTCGGTATCACTTTTATCTTCGTTACCCACGATCAGGGCGAAGCGTTATCGATGTCCGATCGGGTGGCGGTTTTCAATAATGGACGCATTGAACAGGTCGATTCCCCGCGTGATCTCTATATGCGCCCGCGCACGCCGTTTGTTGCGGGATTCGTTGGGACATCGAATGTTTTTGATGGACTGATGGCAGAGAAACTTTGTGGCATGACGGGAAGCTTCGCACTACGACCGGAACATATCCGCCTCAACACCCCTGGCGAAATGCAGGCTAATGGCACGATCCAGGCGGTGCAGTATCAGGGCGCGGCAACTCGTTTTGAACTGACACTGAGCGGCGGTGAAAAACTGCTGGTGAGTCAGGCCAATATGACAGGCGAAGAACTGCCTGCCACGCTCACGCCCGGACAACAGGTGATGGTTTCCTGGTCGCGTGATGTGATGGTGGCGCTGGTTGAGGAGAGGTGAATGGCGATGAACGTATTGCAATCACCTTCACGTCCAGGTCTGGGTAAGGTGTCCGGTTTCTTCTGGCGTAATCCGGGGCTGGGGCTGTTTTTGCTGCTGCTTGGCCCGCTAATGTGGTTTGGCATTGTCTATTTCGGCTCGCTGCTGACGCTGTTGTGGCAGGGCTTTTATACCTTTGACGATTTCACCATGTCGGTAACGCCGGAACTGACGCTGGCGAATATCCGTGCGCTGTTTAATCCGGCGAATTACGACATCATTCTCCGCACGCTGACCATGGCTGTGGCAGTCACTATCGCCAGCGCCATTCTGGCTTTTCCAATGGCGTGGTATATGGCGCGCTATACCAGCGGAAAAATGAAAGCGTTTTTTTATATCGCGGTAATGTTGCCGATGTGGGCGAGCTACATTGTTAAAGCCTATGCCTGGACGTTATTGCTGGCAAAAGATGGCGTGGCGCAGTGGTTTTTACAACATCTGGGGCTGGAACCACTGCTGACTGCGTTCCTCACGCTACCGGCGGTGGGAGGTAATACGCTGTCAACTTCCGGGCTGGGGCGCTTTCTGGTGTTTCTCTATATCTGGTTGCGGTTCATGATCCTCCCGGTGCAGGCGGCGCTTGAGCGTTTGCCGCCGTCATTGTTGCAGGCGTCGGCTGATCTTGGCGCACGTCCACGACAAACCTTTCGCTATGTGGTGCTGCCGCTGGCAATCCCGGGTATTGCCGCTGGCTCTATCTTTACCTTCTCACTCACGCTGGGCGATTTTATTGTCCCGCAGCTGGTTGGCCCTCCATGATATTTTATCGGCAATATGGTTTATTCCCAGCAGGGGGCGATTGGCAATATGCCGATGGCGGCGGCATTCACCCTGGTGCCGATTGTTCTCATCGCACTCTATCTGGCGTTTGTGAAACGTCTGGGAGCGTTCGATGCACTCTGAACGCGCACCGTTTTTCCTCAAACTGGCGGCCTGGGGCGGCGTGGTTTTCCTACATTTTCCCATCCTGATTATCGCTGCCTATGCGTTTAACACTGAAGATGCGGCGTTTAGTTTTCCACCGCAAGGCCTGACGCTGCGCTGGTTTAGCGTGGCAGCACAGCGTAGTGATATTCTTGATGCCGTGACACTGTCACTTAAAGTGGCGGCGCTGGCGACATTAATCGCGCTGGTGTTAGGGACGCTGGCAGCTGCCGCGCTGTGGCGACGAGACTTTTTCGGCAAAAACGCCATTTCGCTGTTACTGTTGCTGCCCATTGCGCTGCCGGGCATTGTCACTGGTCTGGCGCTATTAACCGCTTTTAAAACCATCAATCTGGAGCCGGGATTTTTCACCATCGTGGTCGGTCATGCGACTTTTTGCGTAGTGGTGGTGTTTAACAATGTCATCGCCCGTTTTCGCCGCACCTCGTGGAGTCTGGTTGAGGCGTCAATGGATCTTGGGGCCAATGGCTGGCAAACCTTCCGCTACGTAGTGTTGCCGAATCTCAGTTCGGCGTTACTGGCTGGAGGAATGCTGGCGTTTGCCTTGTCGTTCGATGAAATCATCGTGACGACTTTTACGGCAGGTCATGAACGAACGTTACCGTTGTGGTTGCTCAATCAGCTTGGGCGACCGCGTGATGTACCGGTAACCAACGTGGTGGCACTGCTGGTTATGTTGGTAACAACCTTGCCGATCCTGGGGGCCTGGTGGCTAACCCGCGAAGGCGACAATGGTCAATAACCACTGATACAGGAATATGCTATGCAACATAAGTTACTGATTAACGGAGAACTGGTTAGCGGCGAAGGGGAAAAACAGCCTGTCTATAATCCGGCAACGGGGGACGTTTTACTGGAGATTGCCGAGGCATCCGCAGAGCAGGTCAATGCTGCTGTTCGCGCGGCAGATGCAGCATTTGCCGAATGGGGGCAAACCACGCCAAAAGCGCGTGCGGAATGCCTGCTGAAACTGGCTGATGTTATCGAAGAAAATGGTCAGGTTTTTGCTGAACTGGAGTCCCGTAATTGTGGCAAACCGCTGCATAGTGCGTTCAATGATGAAATTCCGGCGATTGTCGATGTCTTTCGCTTTTTCGCCGGTGCGGCGCGCTGCCTGAATGGTCTGGCGGCAGGTGAATATCTTGAAGGTCATACTTCGATGATCCGTCACGATCCGTTGGGGGTCGTGGCTTCTATCGCACCGTGGAATTATCCGCTGATGATGGCTGCGTGGAAACTGGCTCCGGCGCTGGCGGCAGGGAACTGCGTAGTGCTTAAACCATCAGAAATTACCCCGCTGACCGCGTTGAAGTTGGCAGATCTGGCGAAAGATATCTTCCCGGCTGGCGTGATTAACGTGCTGTTTGGCAGAGGCAAAACGGTGGGAGATCCGCTGACCGGACATCCCAAAGTGCGGATGGTGTCGCTGACGGGTTCTATCGCCACTGGGGAACACATCATCAGCCATACCGCGCCGTCCATTAAGCGTACTCATATGGAACTTGGTGGCAAAGCGCCAGTGATTGTTTTTGATGATGCGGATATTGAAGCAGTGGTCGAAGGTGTACGTACTTTTGGCTATTACAATGCCGGACAGGATTGTACTGCGGCTTGTCGGATCTACGCGCAAAAAGGCATTTACGATACGCTGGTGGAAAAACTCGGTGCTGCGGTGGCAACGTTAAAATCGGGTTCGCCGGATGACGAGTCTACGGAGCTTGGACCTTTAAGCTCGCTGGCGCATCTCGAACGCGTCAGCAAGGCGGTAGAAGAGGCGAAAGCGACAGGGCACATCAAAGTGATCACTGGCGGTGAAAAGCGCAAGGGTAATGGCTATTACTATGCGCCGACGCTGCTGGCTGGCGCATTACAGGACGATGCCATCGTGCAAAAAGAGGTATTTGGTCCGGTAGTGAGTGTTACGCTCTTCGACAACGAAGAACAGGTGGTGAACTGGGCGAATGACAGTCAGTACGGACTTGCATCTTCGGTATGGACGAAAGATGTGGGCAGGGCGCATCGCGTCAGCGCGCGGCTGCAATATGGTTGTACCTGGGTCAATACCCATTTCATGCTGGTAAGTGAAATGCCGCACGGTGGGCAGAAACTTTCTGGTTACGGCAAGGATATGTCACTTTATGGGCTGGAGGATTACACCGTCGTCCGCCACGTCATGGTTAAACATTAAGGATAATATTGCAGATCGTAAGAGTATGAGATGATCTTGCGTACTGTCAGAGCACTGATTTCTCTGACAGTACGTGCTGCGTGCAAAATCACTACATCAAATAAACCAGCCAAATCTCATAGAGATAAGAGTAAACAAACCAACAGCAGCAAAGACATTTATCAGTACTACAGTTCTACTGGAAACATTCATTTTTGCCACCTTTTATCATTGCCCCTATGTGTATAGTACGGGTTAAGAAAATCCGCAATAATACTCATTCTGAAGATGGATAAGGGCAAGTTGCTGTTTGATGATTTTTTCTCAAACTGGTGAAAAAACTTGATGCACGTCAAAAAATGACGCATATTTGCGCGCGTTTTATTCATCTGGCTGGACGCCCGTACATGTCTCTCTATCAACACATGCTTGTTTTTTATGCGGTTATGGCAGCAATCGCATTTCTTATCACCTGGTTTCTTTCTCACGATAAGAAACGCATCCGTTTCTTAAGCGCCTTTCTGGTGGGGGCAACATGGCCGATGAGTTTCCCGGTGGCGCTGTTGTTTTCACTGTTTTAAATCTTACTCACTGGCTTGACGGCACCACACAGACTTATATCATTTGGATGAATCGATAAATTTCACAAGTGGCTAAGGAGAAAGTATGTCGCATCTGGATGAAGTCATCGCGCGCGTGGATGCCGCGATTGAAGAGAGCGTCATTGCCCATATGAACGAATTATTAATCGCCCTGAGCGATGACGCGGAGTTAAGTCGGGAAGATCGCTACACCCAGCAGCAGCGTTTGCGCACCGCTATTGCTCATCACGGTCGCAAACATAAAGAAGATATGGAAGCGCGCCACGAACAGTTAACCAAAGGCGGTACCATCCTCTGATTAAAATGAGCGTCTGGCCACCAGCCAGGCGCCAACCACAAGTAAAATTGCGCCACAAATTGGGCCGATCAACGCCCGAAGTGGTACGCCATGGCTGCGGAAGATATCCAGCACCAGACCGCCAATCAGCTGGCTGGCGACCAGTACTGCAATAGTTGTCGCCGCTCCCACATTCTGATATCCGCTGATACTGGCGAAGACAAAAAACGATCCCAGCAAGCCAGGTATAAGTGTCCACCAGCGCACGCTGGACACCAGTTCGCCAAACCCCGCCATGCCTTGTTTAAACCATAAAATAGAAACAAAGAGCACAATCCCCACCAGTGAGTTCAGCAACATGGCGATGAGAATGGTAGAGGAGGTCTGGGTGATGCGCACCATCAGCGTGTTCTGGACTACCAGACCAATCCCGGCTGCAATCAAAAAGGCAAGGGTAAGTGACTGATTCATCCGATCGCGTCCGGTTCAGTGCGCTCGTCGAGTTGCAACTGCATAAATGTCAGATCCAGCCAGCGCCCAAATTTAGTACCTACCTGCGGCATTTGCGCGGTGACGACAAATCCCAGCGACTGGTGCAGATGCAGCGAGGCCTGATTTTGCGATTCGATCCCGGCGACCATGACATGCTTCCCGCAATCCCGCGCTTCATCAATCAATCGGCTTAACAATTTACGCCCCAGACCTTTCCCCTGATGATCGGGATGGACATAAACCGAATGTTCCACGGTATGGCGAAAACCATCAAAACTACGCCAGTCGCCAAACGAGGCATATCCCGTCACTACGCCATCTTCTTCACTCACCAGCACCGGATAACCTGCTATGGTCCGCGCTTCAAACCAGGCAATGCGGTTATCCGCATCCACCGTTTGGTCATTCCAGATAGCCGCCGTATACAACACGGCGTGGTTATAAATTTCCGCAATTGCAGCACAGTCGGCTTTGCGGGCAAAACGGATGGACATGTCTGGCCTCGATAAAATAATGATGATGATGTTATCAATACTATCGAAAACAGCCCGAAGCAACGGATTCCTCTATGAAATTATTGCGTGTTGCAGAGGGGATGTGACGGCTGCAAACAAAACCAATCCTGTGAGCCTGCTACTATTGATGGATTCATGCCAAAAGCACAGGAGAGCATTATGGGGCAACAAACGCAGCGTAACCGATGTTGGGTTCTGTCCTCGCGTCCGCATGGCGCGCCGGTTCCTTACGTCTGGTTTCGGTAAATGTGCTCTTTGTCGCACCAGCGCAAGCATTTACAGTTCCGGAAGTGGGAAAACGTCAATTAAATGAAATCAATCGGATCCGCTACGAACTGGAATTAATGGCAGTTGCTCTGGCTGTCGAAAACCTCACTATGCAAAAAAACGTTGCTATGTTGTGCCAGCAATACAGCCGATAAATAAAATACGCCCGGCAAATACCGGGCTTAAAGATAATTACTCAAATCGCCACGCAATATTTATGCCGACACCATAATTTCGTCCGGGCGCAGGTTCGTAATATCGCCCGTTTGACTCATTGACAATGACAGAACCAACGTATTCTTTATCGAATAAATTATCGACACGACCAAATAAATCCACGGTTAAATTGTGGTAATTGTATTTATACCCGGTGAATAAGCCGACGAGTGTATAAGAAGGCGCTTTGGCCGTATTTTCATCATCTGCCATAATATCGCCCATATAACGCGCTTCCGTGCCTGCATACCAACCATCTTCCGGTATATAACCTATCGACGCAAAGCCCATATTACGGGCGATCCCTGGCATCCGGTTACCGTTACAATCCTGTTCATTGCAAACATTGCTGCGATAGGTCGCATCAAGCCAGGTCCAGGACGCTTTTACGCGAAAATCTCCCGCGAAACGTTGATCCCATGCCAGTTCAGCGCCTTGACGACGGGTCTTTCCGGCATTTTTGTAAGTCGTACGCCCACCGCTACTGCTATCGACAACAATTTCATCATCGGTGTCGGTCTGGAACAATGCGAGACTAAGCAGCCCATCACCAATACGCGTTTTACTGCCGATCTCAATTGTATCGTTGGTGGAGGGTTTTAAACCAAAGTTCATACCGCTTTGCCCATCAGCGCGATAAGACAGCTCATTAATCGTCGGCGTTTCAAAACCGCGCCCGGCTGCCAGATAGACATTCCAGGCATCGGTCATTGCATATTTTAACGATCCGGCTGGTAGCCATTTGTGATAACTGGCATCACCGCTGTCGTCGCCGTTACCCGGAGTAACGTAATGATCATTGGAATCAAACCACACAGAGCTGTAGCGCACGCCAGCATCCAGCGAAAGTTTGTCGGTCAGTTGCCACTGGGTTTGTAAATAGGGATCGACGTTCCACATCAAATTGCGTTCGTCGCGGCGCAACTCACCTTTTTGCCCGTATTCCGGCACGCCGCGATTCAGGCGGAAGTTATTGTAACCCTTGCGGTTTTCACTCATGTTTTCGTAGTTCAGGCCGGTTGTGAACGTGACTGGAACGCCCAATTCACCACGGTGTGTCCAGCGGCTGTCTATCCCCTGGTAATGGCGTTGCAGGGTAATCACGCCGCCCGCATGTGACGGGTTAAGTTGCGGGGCCATGGGGATTGACTGGTACTGGGTCGTTTCTCGCTCTCCGGCATACATCATTACACTCATATCATCTTGCGCGCTCAGGCTACGTTCATAGCGCAACCCAGCCTGAGTTTGCTTGATGGTTTTTCGCGTGTCGTACTGTTCTGCACGGGGCGCTTGTTGTGGATTCGCCTTCCATTCTGCTTCGGTTAGCCCACCAGGGTCATCTGCTTTGATATCCACACTATTGAAAATCAGGCTTAATTTGCTGGCGTCATCAATGCGTACGCCCAGTTTGGCATTGGCTAAATTTTTCTGTGCGCCGCTATGGTCACGATAGCCGTGGGTCGTAAAACGTGTGGTTGAGACGGTGTAATCGACATCGCCGGGTTGTGTGCCGTCGCCCGTTGCGCCCGTAGCTTTCAGCCCATAGCGCCAGCTGCCAAAACTGCCGTAGTAACTACTGGCTTCAATGGTTGGTGGCTGTTGTCCGGTCTGGGTGGTGACATTCATTACACCGCCAGACGCGTTGCCATACAGAGCAGAGAAGGGGCCACGCAGCACTTCCACATTTTGCACACTGCTTAAATCGATGTTAGATGTTTGCCCTTGTCCGTCGGGCATGGTAGCGGGAATACCGTCCACATACAGGCGAATACCGCGAATTCCGTAAGTGGAGCGGGAGCCAAATCCGCGAATCGACAGCTGTAAATCTTGCGCATAGTTCTGCCGGTTTTGTACCTGTAAACCAGGCACTCCGGTCAGTGATTCAGACAAGTTAATGCGCGGTGTTGCCAGGCGCATCTCCTCGCCATCCACCACGCTCACGGCTGCTGGGGTATCCAGTTCTGAAACCACCTGCGGTGCGGCACTGACAATCATGGTCTGTTCATCAGCGGCAAAAACAACGGGGGAAAGGACAAGCAGTGCGGGCAAAACGGTCTGTCGGACGGAAAAAATCTTCATGAAAAAAGCCAGGTTAAGAATGGGAAAACACCGTCATGGTAATGAAATTGTAAATTCATGGAAAACGAAACGGCACAATACGTTAAGTAATTGAGAAAATTGTAGTCGTAACGGTAAGAAATGCTCCACATTTGAGAAAATAATGATTACCATTCCCATTTATAACAAGGGCGTAACGATGATTACGCTTAGCGAAGCATTGTGAAGCAGCAAAAATATCGGTTCATCAAAGGGAGTCGTCATGCATTTACGTCATCTGTTTTCATCGCGCCTGCGTGGTTCATTACTGTTAGGTTCATTGCTTGTTGCTTCATCATTCAGTACGCAGGCCGCAGAAGAAATGCTGCGTAAAGCGGTAGGTAAAGGTGCCTACGAAATGGCTTATAGCCAGCAAGAAAACGCGCTGTGGCTCGCCACTTCGCAAAGCCGCAAACTGGATAAAGGCGGCGTGGTTTATCGTCTTGATCCGGTTACTCTGGAAGTGACGCAGGCGATCCATAACGATCTCAAGCCGTTTGGTGCCACCATCAATAACACGACTCAGACGTTGTGGTTTGGTAACACCGTAAATAGTGCGGTCACGGCGATAGATGCCAAAACGGGCGAAGTGAAAGGTCGTCTGGTGCTGGATGATCGTAAGCGCACGGAAGAGGTACGCCCGTTGCAACCACGTGAGCTGGTAGCTGATGATGCCACGAACACCGTTTACATCAGTGGTATTGGTAAAGAGAGCGTGATTTGGGTCGTTGATGGCGAGAATATCAAACTGAAAACCGCCATCCAGAACACCGGTAAAATGAGTACCGGTCTGGCGCTGGATAGCAAAGGCAAACGTCTTTACACCACTAACGCTGACGGCGAATTGATTACCATCGACACCGCCGACAATAAAATCCTCAGCCGTAAAAAGCTGCTGGATGACGGCAAAGAGCACTTCTTTATCAACATCAGCCTTGATACCACCAATCAGCGTGCATTTATCACCGATTCTAAAGCGGCAGAAGTGTTAGTGGTCGATACCCGTAATGGCAATATTCTGGCGAAGGTTGCGGCACCGGAATCACTGGCTGTGCTGTTTAACCCAGCGCGTAATGAAGCCTACGTGACGCATCGTCAGGCAGGTAAAGTCAGTGTGATTGACGCGAAAAGCTATAAAGTGGTGAAAACGTTCGATACGCCGACTCATCCGAACAGCCTGGCGCTGTCTGCCGATGGCAAAACGCTGTATGTCAGTGTGAAACAAAAATCCACTAAACAGCAGGAAGCTACCCAGCCGGACGATGTGATTCGTATTGCGCTGTAATAGATATGGCGAGGGTGAAAACGGAGAGACTTGCTTGACTTTTATCACGCCGTATCCGGCACCTTCGTCAGTAGTCTGAATTTGCCCGGCACGTAGCCGGGCAATTTTGCAATTAACTCGATGTTTCAGGCTTAAACACAATTTCCTGTTTTTCTTCATCTTCCTCGACGACTGGCGCAGTGCTGTGAATTTCAGCAACGCGTTTGCGCACACCAAACCAACCTATAACCAGCAGAATACCGATAATCGGCAGCGCCGCGATGGTATAAGTCCCGTTCGGGTAATCGAACGCCATCAGCACCAGGACACTCAGTAAAAACAGTAATGTCAGCCAGGAAGTGAAGGGCGCGCCAGGCAGTTTAAAACTGACATCCGCTGCTTTGCCTTCTTTAATCGCTTTACGCAGGCGCATCTGGCAAACGATGATAAACGCCCATGAAGCGATGATTCCCAGCGACGCGAAGTTCAACACAATCTCAAATACGCGTGACGGCACCAGATAGTTGAGGAATACGCCGACGACATACACAACCAGTGTCGCCAGAATCCCGGCATACGGCACATGCTGACGACTCATTTTCGCCATAAAACTCGGTGCGGAACCGCCCATCGCCATCGAGCGCAGAATACGCCCGGTGCAGTACAGACCTGAATTCAGGCTGGAGAGGGCAGCGGTCAGCACCACAATGTTCATAATGCTGCCGATGTACGGCACACCCAGTTTAGAGAAAAACGTCACGAACGGACTTTGCCCCGCCTGATACGCGCTCCACGGCAATAACATAACCAGCAACACCACGGAGCCGACGTAAAACAGACCAATACGCCAAATCACACTGTTAATCGCTTTAGGCACCATGGTCTGCGGATCTTTACATTCTCCGGCCGCTGTACCCACCATTTCAATGGAGGCAAAAGCAAACACTACGCCCTGAATCAACACCAGCGCAGGCAGCAAACCGTGGGGGAAGAAGCCGCCATTATCGGTGATTAAATGAAAGCCAGTGGTGTTGCCATCCAGCGGCTGACCACTACCGAGGAACACTGTACCCACGACCAAAAAGGTTACAATGGCGAGCACTTTAATAAGCGCAAACCAGAACTCCATCTCCGCAAACCATTTCACACCGATCATATTCATGGTGCCAACGATGGTCAGTGCAGCGAGCGCAAAGACCCACTGCGGCACGCCGCCAAACGCGCCCCAGTAATGCATATACAGAGCGACGGCGGTAATATCAACAATCCCCGTCATCGCCCAGTTGATGAAGTACATCCAGCCAGCAACATAAGCGGCCTTCTCACCCAAAAACTCACGGGCATAAGAGACAAAACTGCCACTGGAAGGGCGGTGTAACACCAGCTCACCCAATGCACGCAGAATAAAAAACGAAAACAGGCCGCAGATCAAATAGACCAGTGCCAGTGCGGGCCCCGCCATTTGCAGTCGCGCCCCCGCGCCTAAAAACAAACCCGTACCAATCGCGCCGCCAATGGCGATCATCTGTACCTGGCGATTGCCCATCGCTTTGTGATACCCCTCTTCGTGGGCATTAAGCCAGCGACGTTTCGCGGCGTGTTGATCTGAAGTGTCGGTGTTGTGTTTACTCATTGCTCTCCCTGATTGCTTTAATGAAAAAGTCATATAAGTTGCCATGAACAATGTTTATTCATCCTGGCGATGATAGTTATCACCATTATTCTTTATGGGTATAAAACTATCGGCGCAGCATCCTACCCGTTATCGATAAACGATGCAAAACATCCCCTTACAATCCTGAAGGGGATTTATACAACTGACGAAAAAATGATAAATCCTTTTGCTGGATAATCTGTGTGCTGTCCTACACTTAATCTTTAAAAGATTGTGAGGGGCATATGATTAAGGTGTATGGCGTACCCGGCTGGGGCTCTACAATCAGTGAGCTGATGCTAACACTGGCTGATATTCCTTATCAGTTCGTTGATGTCAGTGGTTTTGACCACGAGGGAACTTCACGCGATTTATTAAAAACCCTGAATCCGTTGTGTCAGGTTCCGACACTGGCGCTGTAAAAATAACGAGATTATGACGGAGACAGCGGCGATTGCATTGATGGTTCTCGATCGTCGCCCGGACCTTGCGCCACCTCTTGGGCGCGCCGAACGTCAACAGTTTCAACGGCTATTGGTCTGGCTGGTTGCTAATGTCTATCCAACGTTCACTTTCGCCGATTACCCTAAGCGTTGGGCATCTGACGCACCTGAACAGTTAAAGAAGAGTGTAATTGAATATCGCAAATCGCTTTATATCTGGCTGAATTCGCAATTGACTGCTGAACCGTATGTGTTTGGAGAGCAACTAACGCTGGTGGACTGTTATCTCTGCACCATGCGCACATGGGGACCGGGACACGAATGGTTTCAGGATAATGCCCCGAACATTAATGCGATTGTTGATGCTGTATGTCAGATACCGAAATTACAAGAAGTATTAAAAAGGAATGTCATTATTTAACAATAATGCCGGAGGTTAATGTTAATGAATCACTGGCGTAGTTAACTGGATATCCATTTGTTTGCTATGAATAGTAATTAAAGTTGGTACAACTATTTATATGATTGATGTAATTTCGTTTTTTATATGAAATATCAATTTAATATAATCCGAAAATAAAACATCTTTTCGCATGTAGAGAAACATGTCGATATGATAGTGCAGTGCAGATCATGTCATCAGGGTAGGGCGGTAGCGTATTTAATCAGGGAAAGATTACGCAACGCTGCTTTTTTGTACTGAACGATTCTCATTTTATGTTTAAAAATTGAGATACTCCTTATTTCCTGAAGCTGTTTTTCATTGCTTATACATGATCAAATACTCCTTACATAATTAAGGAGAACAAAATGAAACTTAATACACGCCAACAATTTGTATTACTTAAATAGACCAGTGAAGGTACGCATCAGAATATCCGGTGAAGTGATTAATATTTCGTTGAATATTTCTCCGGATTTTTGAAACCTGCTGCTGTGGAAATTCTGAACAGGAGGAATTATGCCTTTAGCAGCCAAACTTACCGACAAAGGCACCCGGCACGACGGTTATTACGAGACCGTCATCACCGCCGGGTCATCCACCGTTTTTATCGATGGTCTCCCCGCAGCCCGCCAGGGAGATCCGCTGACGCCGCATGCTAAACCGAGAAGCATCCACCTCATCCCCGAAAAATCGCCAGAGGCTCGTCAACCGTCTTTATTGACGGCCTGCTCGCCGCCAGAACCGGTGATGCTATTGACTGCGGCGGCGTGGTTATTGGTGGCGGCACGGTAAATATAGGCTGATATGTCTGAGAGGTATTTATGTCCTTAAAAGGTCTTCGCTTTACGCTGGAGGTTGACGGCCAGGAGCCGGA